>Ga0209499_1000598_pt1 | contig 26529 bp, 27 predicted proteins | sample C_130208_EF_Meta_FD_187306 | JGI IMG/M metagenome (GOLD analysis project Ga0209499, IMG submission 187306) | Freshwater microbial communities from Lake Croche, Canada to study carbon cycling - C_130208_EF_MetaG (SPAdes) (version 2) | ecosystem: Environmental > Aquatic > Freshwater > Lake... | reverse complement strand
AACGTATCCAGAAATTGATGGCGCGGGCTTTGCGGCATTGTACTGTAAGTGTTGCGCCAGGATTTCCGCCGTATTGTACTACATTAATTGTATTTTTGTTAAATGTAAAACTGCCTGAATTTCTTTGTAAAATCAAATCTACATCAGTCATTGGTCCAAATTCTTGATTATTCTCAATAGACATACGGAGCATCTGCGTATTATTAACTGGTTTCTTGGATATGTCGTATTCGGCAATAAGTTTAAGATCGCAGGCAGTTTTTCCGGCTGCTTGCTGAGGGACCACGATTCCGTAGCAGCCTCCGAGAGCATCCATTATGATTCCAGCATTTGACGCATTTGCTGGTGTATTGGCTAATTTGTGAATATTACTAAAGTATGACTGTACAGCACGGATACCACCCTGATTCTTAGCATTAAGAGTTGCTTGTGTATTTATAGAACCATCGGCTTTTACAGGTGATGCTGAGCCTTTGCGTGTACAGTAGGAGGTGAATGAACCGAATGATTCTTGGTAAGTTGCTCCTTCTCTTTTACCAACACCCTTATTATCATAGAGATATTGGAGGCATGCGTTAGTTAAAGGACCCGCAACACCATTAATATCGCAAGGGCTGCGAACTTCTATTCCAAGCATATATAAACTTGCGCCATTTACTACATCAATTGGTAAATCATTTCCGTTTGAGTCTTGTCCGGTATTTAGTACTGTCATTTTGTTCAAGAAAAAATTCATTACTTGGTCAATATTGTTGGAATTACTTATCTGTTTTAGAACCGCATCTGTTTTTGCCTGATTTACAGGATATCCTTGTCCGAACACGTTACCGCCCGCAGCTAAGAATAAGTTAGACACACAAACTTGAGAAAGAGGAGAATTCGCATTTTCTGTATAGCAGGGATTGGACTTATTTAGACGCATAGATAAGTCCGTTCCTAAGAGACCACCTGTGGGGCAGGAGGCCGTTTCCTCATCATAGTCGGGTTCGCCCAAGAATCCGGGAACATAAAGCTGTAGGGAAAAGTTATCGTCCGTCATGAAGCGCTCAATGCGCTTATAGGTTCCATAGGCGGGGTCATTTCCAAAATAGTTATTTGTTGCTTGGAAAGCATCCCCTGAATTAATTATTTTTTCAACCCATCTGCTATCGGAACCAAAGCGGATGCGGGCTCCGGGGGATACTTTTAAGGTATTACCTTCATATCCAATTGTTACCCATTTTCCGCCACCTTCATACAGTTTGACGGGCATTAAAGTTAATGTTCCAGTTCTGAAACGTTGACGTTCATTTGCAGGAATTGACTGTGTAACTTTAATACCATTTGTTGTTCCATTAATTTGAACTTTAGTCTTATCTACGATAGATTCGTAGAAAGGTAAGACACGTGTTTCGCCCAAGTTAGACCATTGTGCTGCTAAGATTCGGCTTGTGTTTCCAGAATTAGAAAAATTTACTACTTCATTTTCCTTTGTTCTTTCAATTACAAATCTCATATAGCGAAGGCCTGATCCACCAGGTGGCGCATTTTGTTGTATACCTCTGTGCCCTAAGCTTACTTCGCCTTCAGCAATTACATGGAGAACTGCTGTGAATTCTTTATCTTTGGCACCGCGATACAAGAAAGTTAGACCTTGCTCAACACACTGGGAGCAATTGTTAGAATTATCCGGATTTAGACGAGGAAGAGCATTTTGTGCCTCGCAGAGAAGTTGTTCTCTGCGCCGGTTACATTTGGCTACAGTTGTTACAAAATTGCGAACATCACATTTACCCACTGTAGGTCTCAACTTTCTAAACATCGGATCAACATTCTTTTGGAGTTCATCTTGACTCAAGCGGTCATACTGAGCAAAAAATAAACCTCCAACGTGGGGTCTTGAATTATTATCAATTCCCTCTTTCAAGCAGACACCGCATTCGCTGTATTCAGGTCTTCCTAGAGCATCGCAGACATTCTGGCCATCACCCTTAAGCGCTTCGCAGAACTTGATTTTTTCGTGGATGTCTGATTTAGGAGCATGCGTTGCGGATGACCGATTGCCCAATACTAGATTGCCGCTTGGTGTTCGTGTTGAACCTACAATCGCAGGACCATTCATTGTTCCTTGGATAAGATCAGATGCTTGGTCTTCATTATTACCCTCATTATTCAAGTATCCTTGTAAAAAATCATTCATTCCGTCACTGACATTATTATACCTCCGCGCCTTTTTATTAGTATAACGTTTGTCTAATTCTTGGAGATGATCAATAAGTTCACCGTCAAAGTTTTCCACTGTAGTGTGTTTCATATATGCTGATAGAAATAAGACCAGGGTCAGGGCTCCCAGGAGCATTAAAATATGTTCAAACTTCATAGTCTCTCTATATTCAGCCCAAGTAATTTCCTATAAAGAAATTATTTGGAGTTATTTTAGTGAAATAAAATCTAGATTAAGTATTATCCGGACGGAGATTGCTGGCTCCATCCATTTCGCGGCAGACAACACGGAGAGCAACATGGACCTGGTGATTCATATTAATGAATGCGGATGAAGTTGCTTGACTTGCCTGTGAACCAAGACGAGTGCCTAAACCATTCTCAAGCGTAAGAGTTCCGCCAAAATATTGTCTTGTTGTAGCACCACCCACAGTAGGGTCAGTGAAGCGATTGCGGATAATTACATAATTAGCATATCCAACAGCATTTTGACCATCAGTAATATCATTTGTTGTATTTGTATATCCAATTCCAACTACATAATGTCCTTCGGCACGATTAATCCAGTTCGTAAAATCAGTCAAAGAGTTTGTGTCAGGTGATCCAGACCCTGTTGTTGCTACAGTAAAACCCTTTATTACAATTCTATCAGTATCTGAAACCATGAACCGGGAAAACCATGCGCTCGTATTTATAAAGATATATTCATTGTCAGTTAATCCATTCTGATAGAGTGTGGTAAGCGCTGAACCCTTTGTAGATTGTAAATATGTACCAAAATAGATGTTAGTTATATACTGAACATCAAGAGCATCACTCAGCAGAAGTCCATCCGGACGTTCCAGACGAATAGATAACTTCTGCAGGGAGCCAAGAGGTGTGGGTGCGTAGATTTTCTGACATTTGAGATACTTGGGTGCTAGAGAAGCATATCCGCGATTCTTTTGTGTTGTGTCTGATGTCCATGATGTATCTTGGTGTGTTACAGCGAATGTATTATCTAGAGTGGGATTTGTGCCGAAACCATTCGCATTCAACTCTGCTATGCGCAAGGCAACATAAGGATACGAAAGAACACTTACAATCGCGTCTGTATTTACAACAGGTCCAGCAGTGCGGCGTATTATAGGTACAAGACCCTCCAAACTAACAATAACCTTAACAAATTCAATGCGCGTAATATTCCTGAAGCGTTCCTGTAAGGAAGGTGATGAGGGAAAATCCGTTGAATTATTAGCTACATTGAAGTTTACACTGAAATCATAGCGATTTTCACTCTTATTTAAGAGCCAATTACGGTCACTGCTATTCAGGAAAATATTATACTCAATTTCCTTGTATTTGACGATATCTTGCTGACGAATAATTATATCTTGCGGCAAAGTCTGCGGAATCTTATACTCAGGGGAATCATCGCGCAGGATGAGTTCAGGTTTCTTAATGGGTGCTGCGACCTGCTGCTGTTGCGTACTTGATGAAGGCATGCCCTCCTTTTCACGCTGCTGGCGCGCTTTCTCAAAGAGGGCCAACGGGTCAATATCATCCTCTTCCACCTTGTCTCTGAAATCAGGCTTGATAGACGGCGGTGCGTTCATCATTAGCCCGCGTTCCTTTTGAACAGATGCTAGTTGCTGTCCAACATTGCTATAAAGACGGTCATTAGAATCATCTCTGCGAAATGTATCCGCATTTGTGCTAGTAGATTCTCCTCCACGACGAAGCCACGAATCAATGCTTGTCAGGGTTTCGCGTAGTACTTCGCGATTTAATTCCTGAATCTTTCTACCAGGGTTGGCTTTTCCAACCTCTTTCATGTAATGATTCAGAACACTTACAAGACGTCGCTCAGTTTTTTCCGGTAGTTCATTTATGCCTTCTTTATCCGTGATGGCCTTGCGTGTGTAATTAAGCAGAGCATTATAATTCTGCTGAGTTAAGAAGTCCGCAGGCTGCTGAATAGATTGTCCTGCTTGCATCCGGTTCATCATTACTTTTCATGAGGATTTCTTTCATGAGTCTAAACGAGATATTTAAACGCTTTCTGTAAATCACTTTTTGAAATATCTTGCGTGCTAAAAAAGATTTTTCTCAGAAGAAGCATACGGTCATCGCTTAGTTCATCTAAGCAGATTTCACTGAACTTCTTACCCAGTAGCATGCTGACTAGGAAAAAAATACTGTACATTCCGCATTCACTCTGTTTCTTTTGATGACGAATATCATTATATACAATACGTTTTATACCTTGGTCTTTCATCTTAGTAAAAAATTCATTAATCTCAGTTGGAGGCGGTTTTCCATAACTATCATAATAATAGGCCACATGCTCTTTTAGATCCAACATAGCAGCAACCCAATGACTTCCCGGCTTGTCATGAGGGTCAAAATTAAAACAGATTCCAATATGCTCAGTGCCTCCCTTCTTCATTTTTTGGATGTCTAATTTACACATTTCATCAATTATACAGGTGCCCCATGATGGAACAGGTGACTTCTTAGCAAAATCAAGTGGCACAGGACCAATAAATTCAAAGGAAGGAATCGCGTCCTCGTATTGCTCCATTACATCTTCAATATCATCCGTTGCTAACCACATATCAGGGTCATTCTGCCATTCTTTCGGCTTCTCCGGTCTAAAGAATTTTGTATATTCTTTCTGCTCGGAAGCTACCGGAACTAACTTTTTCATTGCACAGTATTCTGTTTCGCATTCTTGCATATTGCGCCGGAGATTTACCCACATATCTCGTTTTGATTCTGCTGGTTCTACTTTTTTCTCTGGATGCCGTGAATTCCACTCTTTAACAAGGCGGTGAATCATTGCTTTTGGAAGACATGTATCACGTGTTTCTTTCACAGTCCCTGGATTACAAATGAGCGTCTCTTGATTTGTAATACTCTTCATCTGTTCTGGTTGGTTTTTTTTATCTTAAGCGGTTTCAGGGATGCCTTCTAACGAAATTCATGGTTTTTGGGATTTATTATTTCCTATTTATCTAATGTTCATAATCGGCATAATTATTTTTGCGATTTCTATTGAAGCAGGACGCAATCTATATAGTCTGAATCTTATGGGAATTTACGTTATTTCAATTCTATTTGTTGGATATTTGATTTTCAATATTAAATTTCAAATAGAAGCATAGATTAGGATGGACGGAAGCCAAGTTGTAATATCAGTATTGCTTTCTGGAATTTTATTTATTGCTTATATCTCGGCAATGTTAGTATACTTACCACAGTTAGCTGATGCTAATATAACTGGTCCTTTGCTTTCAATTGGAGCAGCAACATTTACAATGGGTCTATTTGTATTTTTTGGACTTGTATATGTTCTTTCAACGAATCCTGATTCTGTGATATTAATTTGCTTGTTCATAACAACTGTAATCAATCTCCCTTTAGCGTTGTTTAGTTTCGCAGCAGCAAGTTCCAGTATTGCTGATGCTAAGCGAACATTAACGCAGTAAATTATTTTAGAAGTATACCAACACACTTAAAACGATAATTAGCACAACCGTGCTGTAGATGAATTCCAGCAAGACGAATACAGAGTTTGTATTGCTGAGTAGGATTTTTAGTTGCTTCTTCAATTGATATAATTTCATTTGTTACTACAGATTTTACCATTGTCCGCCCCTTCTCAAGATATATTGTAAGAGTATAGTTGGGTGTATTTACCTTGACACGATGATTATTTAACAAATTATTACGAATTAGCTCATGGAGTATCTTTATTTTTTGGAAAAAGGGATGATCTGTCGCAGACCAACTTATTTCGGCTATATCCCCTGTTGTAAATTCAACGGGCCTACTGAGCCATGGTGAAATAATTTGGAATGCGGGCATGTCAATCATACTATCTTTATATGTTACAGCCATGTATTCGGCTGAGGGATATCTCTTATTCTGTTGTCTTAATCCGAGCACACACTTAGATGGCTCAAATCTTTGCCATGGAACGGCACACTCCATATTTAGAGATTAATCCCGTAGTGTATTTAAATATAGAGCATAATGCCGACATCAAAAGATGGAATTAATCTACGAAAGACAAATTTACCTATTTTATGGCTGGGAATTGGCGGGACTGGAAAATTGGAAAAAATTCGGCGGGCGGCGGCATCCGATTCTCCCACAGCAGATGTAACAGGCTTTTCCTTTGAAGTGAAAGAACTTCAGATGCATGATGATTATAAGGCTCGGATTATTATTGCGCCAACGCATATTGAAATTGACGTATCCGATTTTTCTATGCAAGAAAAACAGATTTTACCTGAGCTTCTGCTACGTCTAACACAGCACGCAGATGTTGTACAGAATTTTCAGGGAAAACAACGGTTACTTGTTATCAGAAGAGCGCATGCTATGTCACTTTCTACAGCTGTCCGAATTCGTTCCACTTTAGAACAATTCTGTATGGGTTCTAATCCAACAACCTGTATCTGGTTATCTGCTCGTGAAATGAATCCTGCTATTTCATTTTTAGAAGACTTATTTGTAAAAGTTCAATGCCCCAAGACACCACGAAGCTTAGAGCCGCCGATGCTTCCCTATATGCGGAGTATTATAGAGACGATTCTAGCAGAAAAATCCCCTCCCGATATTGAAATTGTTATGTGGACGCGGGAATGTGTATATTCTCTTCTGGGTCTTAATTTGAGTACATTGGAATGTATAGAACTACTTTTCAGAGTTTTGACAGAATTCTATTTGAGTAAACGTATTCAAGAAGATGTATATCTTAAATGCTTGCGAACAATTGGGCCTCTAGCAGGTTCTGCTTCTTATAGAACACCACTTCTGCTAGAATCTGTTTTCCTGGATATTTCTCAGATATTACTTGTTCCTGCGTAAATTTGAAACATAATCCTTGTGCCAAACGCAAGTACACAAACAATTACCGATGGGAATCCGGGGTCTTTATTCATTTCTCTTTTGGACAGCATCAAATACAATAAAAAAACAGAGTCTAGCAGATTGGGCTGGTAAAAAGATAGGAGTTGATATTCTATGTCTTCTTTACCGAAGTCGTTCACTTGGAATCCCGTTACTTTGGAACTTGTCACATTTCTTGGCTGCTTGTCGGGCTCAGCAAATACAACTTGTAGTGGTATTTGATGGTTCTCCTCCACCTGAAAAATCGGAAATTATGGCGCAGCGGCGAAAACTACGGGAAGACACAGATAAATTCTGTAATGCTCTTGAGACGGCTTTGGAGGGTCCGGAATTATCAATTGAGCAGAGGAAAATTCTCAATCAACGTATTCAGGTTTCACGTCGGTCTGTTCCACAGATACGAGCAGAAGACCGCAATGAGATAAAGCAACTGCTTTACGCAACGGGAACACCCTTTGTTCATTCACAAGGAGAGGCTGATTCTCTGCTAGCCTACTTGGAGAAGCGGGGTGAAATTGATGCTGTTATTTCAACTGACTATGACTTTCTAGCACGAGGTGTTAAGAATCTGCTTGTTCCAGCATCGGAAAATCTGGAGGGAACAGCTTTCCATTGTTTCCAGTTAAATTCTATTTGTACGGAGTTAGGTTTAACAGAACAGCAATTGCGGGAATTTGCTTGTTTGCTTGGGACTGATTATGCTCCGGGTCTAGTGTATCAGCGGGGCTTGAATTCTCGGCTTTTGTATAGACGGTTCAAAGTGTTAGGATCTCTTGGTGCTCTTATGACTAAGCTGAAACTTACTGAAGAGAAGAAGGCAGATGTATGTCGCTCTTTGGCTGAACTTAACATTGAAGGCCGCCAACTTGATGATTTATTGAGGGTTGAGCAACAGGAACGTTTGGCTAAAGGATCTCCCATTGAACCGGAGTGGATTAATTCGCATCTGGCCACAGGACAAGTGTGTGAAGGGATTAGGGCATTTCTAGAGGCAAAGTAGGGATGGGCGGCTGTCAAACAAAAGCAATTATCAAACTTAATGTTATTGAACCACGACAAAAAATCTTTTTAACAAGAGAAGAATTTTTATCTTTTAAATCATTCCATCAACTACTTGTAGCAAAAAATATTGTGTTTCCTACAAGCGGCTATAGAATCTATGTTGGTGATACTATTATTGACCCTTATTCATCTGTTAGGGTGTATGATACAATACAAATACGGATTTTTGACGGAAAAATTCATGTACCTTATCGCACTGTACAGATGATGACACTTTATAGGGGTTAACTTTTTAAGACATCAAATGACATAAAAAATTGCTCCTAGCGGGGATTGAACCCGCGACTTTGGCGTTCCTTTCAGAACTGTGCATTAAGCATATCTTAAGATATAAGCACCACGCTCTACCAACTGAGCTATAAGAGCTTTGAGATTTTTTATGAGAATCTCAACTCAATTGCCTCCACTGGGAATTGAACCCAGGACCTACAGCTTTCTTGTCGCTTACGCTTACAAAGCTGGTGCTCTACCGACTGAGCTATAGAGGCTATACCCCCGGTGGGGGTCGAACCCACGATCTTCCGCTTAGAAGGCGGACGCGTTATCCACTGCGCTACGGGGGTTATATTAATTTTTAAGAGATTAATAACTCTGATACCGCATGCGGGGCTCGAACCCGCGACATTCGGCTTAAAAGGCCGACGCTCTACCGACTGAGCTAATGCGATTTGGAGCCGCCGCTCCTCCCGCTACTCTACGAAGCAGAGCGGGGGCGCTTGTGCGAAAGATTCGCACTTGCCACCACCATGTTTTTAGAGAACAGGAAAACTCTTTACGAGGAATGGGATTTGAACCCATGCGTTTTGCAACAACGGATCTTGAGACCGTCTCCTTAACCACTCGGACATCCTCGTTCTCAACAGGCTTCAAGGTATAATAGGAAATTATTATTTGTTTGCTGTATGAAGCCTTTACTATCTTTTGAAAAGAGATAGCCAACTTTTATACACTCAGCGGGAATCGGACCCGCGTCATAGGATTGGAAATCCTGTATTCTACCACTGAACTATGAGTGTTGCGGTGAAACATGATCACCAGTGTTTTTTTAAAGAAAACACAAACTTTTTTCCGATACCGGGAGTCGAACCCGGGCCAAGGCTGTGAAAGAGCCCTATCCTAACCGCTAGACTATATCGGAAGTGCCTTTCGGCGATACTAGGAATGGGATTCGAACCCATGCGTTTTTCAACAGCAGATCTTAAGCCTGCCTCCTTAACCAACTCGGACATCCTAGTGATGCAACCTTTTGAATAGAGGCTGCGAACTATTAGGCGCTACCCGGGATCGAACCGGGGTTAAGAGGTTCAAAGCCTCCTGTCCTGACCACTAGACTATAGCGCCAGAGCTAAAGGACTTTAGTCCTTGCGATGACTTTTGCTCAAAGAGCAGTCTTAGCTTACAAGGGTAATAGCTTGTGTCTAAGCAGATACCAAAGTATGAGATAAATATTTCATAATTGTTGCTGTGTGGTATCTTTTTAAAACTTTGTATTTTTTGTTGCTGTATAGTATCCTCTGATACATCATCCCGTACCTATAATTTCAATTAATTCTTGCTCGCAGGCTAAGATTAATTAGAAATTATAAGAACCAAGGAAGGCGCAGATTCCTTAATTGAAATTATTCAATTTGTTTGCTGTATGGAATCTTAATTGCCTCTTATCATTTTCTTAAAGCAACTACGCCTTAAGTAGTTTGGCGCATAGGGGTGTCAAATTTTTTGACCCCTGCAAAAAAGACGTCGGAGTAAAAATCGCATAATATAGTAAATGGGTAAGGTATCATGCAGTTGTGCTGGCTGTAATCAAAAAAGAACTTGTAATGTCTGTTCATATTATTGTGGAGGCAGTCACAATGAAATTTATGCTCCTCCTCCTGCGCCTGTAGAACCTGTGGCTGAGCCTACTCCTGCGCCTGTAGAACCTGTGGCTGAGCCTGCTCCTGCGCCTGTAGAACCTGTGGCTGAGCCTGCTCCTGCGCCTGTAGAAGCCCCTGTTGAACCTGTAGCCGAGCCTGCTCCTGCGGCTGTAGAACCTGTTGCTGAGCCTACTCCTGCGGTTGTAGAACCTGTTGCTGAGCCTGCTCCTGCGGCTGTAGAACCTGTTGCTGAGCCTACTCCTGCGGTTGTAGAAGCCCCTGTTGAACCTGTGGCTGAGCCTACTCCTGCGGTTGTAGAAGCCCCTGTTGAACCTGTGGCTGAGCCTGCTCCCGCACCTGTAGAAGCCCCTGTTGAACCTGTGGCTGAGCCTACTCCTGCGGTTGTAGAAGCCCCTGTTGAACCTGTAGCTGAGCCTGCTCCCGCACCTGTAGAAGCCCCTGTTGAACCTGTGGCAGAGCCTACTCCTGCGGTTGTAGAAGCGCCTGTAGAGGCCCCTGTAGAGCCTGTGGCTGAGCCTACTCCTGCGGTTGTAGAAGCGCCTGTAGAAGCCCCTGTTGAACCTGTGGCCGAGCCTGCTCCCGCACCTGTAGAAGCTCCCGTTGAGGTACCAGCAGACATCCCTGTCGTTCCTGAACAGACACCGGACGTTGTCTCAGAGCAACCGGATGTTGTCGTTCCCGAACAGACACCGGAAGTGCCCGCTGTAACTGAAGTCGCCACGGAACCTGTCGCCACGGAACCTGTCGCTACGGAACCTGTCGCCACAGAACCTGTCGCCACAGAACAGACAGAGACACCTGCTTAAAATTTGATTCCTATAAATCTAATATAATTCCATAATGACCGCAATTGTTTACGTTGATAATGAAAACATGCCGTATCAAAAGTACGAAGATATTTTAGAAAAACATCTTCTTACGCACACGAAGGTTCTATATTATAAAATCTTTGCTGGAATCCGTGAAATAGCAAAATTAGATGAACTAACCCGTCTTAAACATCGTTTTATTGTCTGTCCTCGTCCTATCACTAGGGATAAAAACAGCGCAGATATTACTCTTGTTATTGAACTTATGAAAGACCTTCTTAAGAATCCAGCAATAGAAACCTTTATTATCTGCTCAAATGACTCCGATTTTATCCCAGTCTGTAAAGAAGTTCATGAAAATGGAAAAAAATGCTGGTTAGTTATTGACTCATACAATAATTCAAATGAACTCTTGGATAAGATTTATGATAAAGTAATTGATTTGGATGCCGAGCAAAAGATTATTATTCAAAATACAGAAAAACTCAAAAAGCAAGTTGAAGAGGACCAGTATGAAAAACATAGAAAGCAGATTCAATGCAAGATATTAGATTTAATAAATGAATATAGGATATCCAATCCACACTATAAAAAAGATAATGAAAAGATTAATATTAGTCGTTTTGAAGGGATTATGCTAGAAGCAAGTATTAATTGGCGTCTTCATGACCAATCCTATAAAGATTTCCTTATAAAATATTTACCCGTATCATATAAAGCAAAGGGTCATTTTATTATTCCGGTTTAGGCTCCCAATACATGGCTGTTCCCCAATAATTATGCTCATCGCACATCTTATGCGTCACTGTAATATCCGGTTCGGGCTGAAACATAAATCCAAACCATTTCTTTCCTGAAATAAGCCTACGTCTATGAATACCACAAATAGGGACAGCATGAAAGTCCGTTTTTGCCGTATAACGACATTGAACTGCTCTGAAAGTACCGGTTGCTGGATGAGCAACATAAATTCGTGCTTCACATTTAGACATTTTACTCTGCTGATTACACGTTAACCAAAAATATTCAATTTTATACTTTTTTATTCTAGCAGTGTTGTAATCTAAGCCCAATGGGCGAAAATACCCTTGTTAGCATCCATGTGTGCACGCACGAGGTCCCGAACAGGCTGATACATAGGGTCATCCAACTGAAGACGAAGTGCTGCATAAGGAGTTAGAACCTCAACACCTTTCTCCTGCAGAACCTTGAAGAGTGCAGGGCTCCAGCCACTTAGCATGACAACACCCTCCTCATCGGCACGAGCATGGAAGTCTGAGTACTCAGCACGCAGATTCCAGATTACGATACGAGGTGGCACAAAGGGAACACCCCACATATCCTCTCCAGCACGTCGGAAGTTCTCCCGAATCATCTGAATATGGGTCTGCCAGCCAGTAGTCTTAACATTGTGTCTGTATGAGTTACCCGTGTGCTGAGACTGCTCGGAGGACGAGCAGGCCGCATCCCAACCCATGTCTGTAAAGACGATGAGATCCTTGGGTACAGTCGCGCTCTGCGTGCCAATCCGACCTCCCTCTCCGAGGTCGGGAACATCTTCGGGTCTACAGCGACGCTCCTTGATATCCTGCAGTACAAGATCCATCGCCTTCTGAAAGTCCGTGCTGAGACCATGACCAATGTTGCCAATGAAAGCAATCTTCTCATAGAGGTTGTGCTTGGAGTCAAATGTATGCCACTGAGGCTCCGAATCAAAGGTTAGAATCTTGTTCGTACCCGAAACCTCTGCGATAAGCATCCCTAGAGCAAGAGAAACCATCTTGGGCAGACCATCCATGGAGCCACTGAAATCACACATTGCTAGACAGTTCTTAAGAGCCCCGCCATCCTTGGCTTTCGCAATGAAAGCTGACCACTGTCCAAGTCGCAGATTCTTCTCAGCCTCCGAGTCATCATGACTGTGGTAGACAGCCTGTACAATCTCATGTGGATAGACCGTATCTGCTCCCTTGAGAATTACTTCTCCCTTAGCCCCAGCAGCAAAGTGCTCTGAGAAATGCTTTGCACCCTCAATGCGGTCATACTCCATGCTCCTCTCTCCCCGAGCAAACTTGTCATGATGGCCATCCTTAAAAGTGCTGGCCTCATTGAGGAAAGCTTTGCGATACTTCTGAAGAGCACGACCCGGAACATGACTGGGCTCAATATCGGCAAAGTGACGGTCGCACATCTTCACTTCCACAGTGTCAATATGCTTGTTAAGAGCAGAGACCATCTTGCGATATGCCTTCATTCTCTCGGAAAGGATGGTGAAATGAGGAAAGAGCCGATTAGCCAGCCACTTAGCCAGCAGACCATTAAAACTCTTCTCCCGAGGAGCCCACTTTGCTAGAAGAGAAACCTTTCCTCCCTCAGTCTTAATAGCCGTATTGTCAGCACTAAACTGCTTAACAGTAAGTTCAAGCACAGTCTCCCTAAATGCCGCATTTTGGCCCAAGACAAATAGGTCCTTCCAGCATCCATAATGAGAAAAGAGGGGAAGAAGAGCCAGACTGAGTGCGTGTTGCTTCTTATCAAGAGCAACCAGCATATCGTATGCTAGTGTCCTCTCACCCTTGCCGCCGCGAATATTGCGTGTCTGAAAGAGAAGAACACAGATGTCTTCAAGTGCTTCCTTTGAAGGCATCGCCAAGACAGCCTCCACGCCAATCTGTATCTTCTCAGCAGTAAGACCACGGACAAGCATTACTGACAGGTTTACCCGCGGGTCGCCTGTCGTCTCATACACATCTGCGCCCTTAATTCCAATTTTACTGGCAGACATGATTGCTGACATTGATTATGATAAAACTCCACTAAATTAGTTATCTGTTAAATTTAGGGTTCAATTTTTTGTAGCATCCTTAGGATATAACAAAAAATATATTAGATTATTGGTTATTAGATTATGGGGATATTAGAGCATTTACGCCGTAGGGACAGCCGCCTTGACGTAGTGACCCTTGAGGTACTTCTGGAGGTTGAGGATGGTAAGGCTGTCAGCCTCCGTAAGGCCAAGGAGCTTGCGGAGCGTGGCATCCGGCTTGATGGCCTGCTTGTCCGTAAGCTTGTGGTCCTTCGCATACTTCATCACACCGCGCGTGACATCAGAGCGGCTGACCTGCGTGCCCGCGGCGAGGCCAAGGAATACGCAGAGATCCTTCGTGATCTCAACCGGCTTGGTGAAGACCGTCGTGGGGTTGGACTTCTTCTCACCATCAGCACCCACGGCGCCCGTCTTGCGGCGGCGGCGACGCTCGGCCTTCTTCTCAAGGCGAGCAACCTGCTTCTCCATCTTCTTCATCTCCGGCGCGAGCTCGTTGAGGCTGGTACGGAGGGCATTGAACTTGACGAGGAGCGCGGCAAAGTTGGTGACAACTGACTCATCAGCGTCGGCTACAACCTCAGCGGCTACGACCGGCGCGGCAACGGCTACCGGAGCAGCAGCCGCAACGGGCGCAGGCGTCTTGGCGTGCGCAGCGGCCGTGTGCTGGACAACCGGGGCCGGAGGAGGGACAGCTACAGGGGCCGCAGGCGCGGGGGCGGCCTTAGTGGCCTTGGTGGTCTTCTTAGCGGCGGAAGCAGAGACAGAGGGGGCAGGCATCTTATTACTAGTGTCAGAGGAAGTAGAAGGCATACTTGAACGCGGAATGACTAAATTTACTAAAAAAAAGGGCGTCAAATTTTATTTGAACCAGACAAAAAAGAGCCATTTTTGATATTCCGCTGAACTTTTTTGTGGCAAACTCGTCCATAAAAATTTATTGAATGTTGCTTAAATAAAACTACTAGAGAATGAGTAGAATTGGGATGCCCGCACAATCTGTCATACAATGTGCCTCCGTTAAAAGTAAGAAAAATCATGCGGAAAGGTGCCCAAATCTTGCAAAAGAAGACAAAGAGTTTTGTGGTCTTCATCTTAAAAACACAATTCGCTGGATTTCAATTGAAGATAAATCTCCAAAGATTTCTAAGATTCAAGCATGGTATAGACAAAAAATGATTTATAGAAATATTCACTTTCATGGTATCGGTTTCTATAATCGCTCAGCATGTGTGAATTCAGAAGATTTTTTTAGTACAGAAAATTTAAAAGATATATCAAATAATTCTTTTTATAGTTACAGGGATGTTTCTGAAAATTTAGTCTATGCTTTTGATATTCGTAGTCTAAATATGCTTTCACAAAAAGCAACTGAGAAGAATGAGCCTACTAAAAATCCCTACACTCGGTCTATTATACCCTCAGCAGTTATAAAAAAGGCTCAGCGTCTTATTGAATGGCGACGTGCTAGAAAGATGGATCTTCAATGGACACCTACTGTTACAATTACTCCCGAGCAGGGATGGCGAATGAAAGTTGTAGAAATCTTTGTTCAAATGGAAGAACTCCAATATGGAGCAGACCCCGAATGGTTTATTGCGCTTTCTCTTAGTGACCAAAAACGTTTTTATCTAAACCTGCTGGATATCTGGCATCATCGTGCTGGTCTTTCTCAAACAGACCGCGAACGGATTGTTCCTTCTCCTCAACAACTCTTTCATTGGGGGATTTCACGAATTACTGCGATTCAGCAACTATCCACAATTCGGACAACAAATAGTTATATTATGAAGAAACTTGTCTCATCTGCTGCGGATAGAAATGATCGTGTGCTAGGCGCAATGTATATTTTAACAGCATTAACACAGGTTTGTCCACAGGCCGCAGAAGCATTTCCCTGGTTATTTGAGTCCGCAGTAGATAGTCAACATTGGGTTATGACTCTTCTTTCTCAAATACACGCAAATATTAATGTTTAGTCTTTTTTGTCCAGTTTCAAAAAAATTTGACTACCAATTTTGCCAGATAGTTAAGGCATAATCGTTTGCTAATATGTCTACTGTTGCAATTCTTCCTAGTAATTTTAATCCCGCAAAGCTGACGGCGAAGCCGCTCAAGGTACTGGACAATGGTGGTAAGGCTGTCAATCTGGAGTTTGATGGTCGTGGCCTCTGGATGGTTCAGACTCCTGTGACGCAGCTCCCGTACGGCATGAATATCTTTGACAAGGACGGTAAGGCTCCGAAGTACAGCGTTGATCTGTCTTTCCGTGATGCCGAGACTGATCCTAAGGTCAAGTCCTTCTATGAGTTCGCTAAGTCGTTTGATGAGCGTCTTATTGAGCTAGCAATGGCCAACTCCCAGGCCTGGTTCAAGCTTGCGAACGCCAGCCGGGAGGTCATCAGTGCGTTCTACACGCCCATGGTGAAGGTCCCGGTTGACAAGGAGGGCAAGCCGAAGCCGTATCCTCCTACGACCAAGATTGCGCTCAAGCAGAAGGATGGCGTCTTTACTACGGAGTTCTATGATCCGAATACCGTAGACAGCAAGGGTGCTCCTAAGCGCTATGAGGGAGTTCCGGTTGAGGAGCTCCTTGTCCGTGGTAGCCGTATCCGTGCCATTATCCGTTGTACGGGCATCTGGATTGCTGGCTCAAAGTTTGGCCCGAGCTGGAAGGCTGAGCAGGTCTCAGTTGAGTCTCTACCTGAGCGTCTCCGTGGCTTTGGCTTCGTGGACGATGGTCCTTCAGTCAACCGTGCAAACACGGGTGGTGCTCAGCAGAAGCCTTCCGCGCCCACGAATCGGTTCAACCAGTTGGAGGATGATGATGATGAGGAGTCTGCGGTTGCAGCCGTTCTTCCCAAGAAGGCTTCTGCGCCTGTAGAGGAGGAGGACGACGATGAGTCTGAGGTAGTTGCGCCGGTCCCTGTCCCCAAGGCTCAGCCCAAGAAGGCTGCTCAGCCCAAGAAGGCCGGTGCCAAGTAAATTCCTTTCCTAATTATATAAAAAACATAAACCAATAAAAAAACAATAACATAAAAATATAATATTTTTTTGTCAAAGTTAAGAATAGAAATGAACCAGCTTCCTCTTAGCACACCTCCCGTCTGGGCGTATGATTACTGCTATTTCTTCTACTTTCTTGCGGTAATCCAACTTGTAGCGGGTCTCTACGGAATTAGCCAGGTCTACGCGAAGAATCTCTCTGTTGCGGCTATCCTCTTGGTCAGCATCGGCATCAACTGCTTGACCACCTTCATGTTGTTCTGGATGTGTCGCGGTTCTTTACGACGCTAATAAGGAATTTCCTGTCCACTATTTGTTCTCCATAAAGTTTTATGAGGTTCAACTGCTTGATCTTTATCAGGTTCATCTGTATAGTAAAAAAAATTAATTGATTTTCTAGACATATCTGTCGGGCAATCAATCAATTCTGGATATCCATGAAAGACTTTGTCCGTGACCCTAAAAAGCAAAAAATTATTGAATAGAGGTGAATAAGACTTAATAACTTTGCTGATATCTTCGGAATAAAAATTAATATGCCCGTTCCATTCAGGTTTCCATTCTTCATTCATATAAATAATAATATTTATCCTTCTATACTTCTTTAATTTTTCCAAGTAGTTGAAGTCGGCGTGAATTTTAAGATAGCCATTTTTCGGTGTACTTACTAGACCACATCCATACATATATGGATCTGGATGTAAATTATAAATACCGGTTATAAATTCAATAGACTCAATAAATTCTCTGCTTTGTAGGAGTTTGAAAATAGTTTGTGTATAGTCTCCCATATCTTTAAAATCATTTATTTCACTCTTTTTGCCTACTCCAAAATTAATTAAAGGTTGAGATGTTTTCCAAGGTGCTTCAGCAGAAGGCCATTCTTTAAGAATAGTTTTAGCATCCTTATTAGAAAAAAAATCAGAACTAAAGAAATGATTGGGTGATTGATTTTTAAATTCATTCTTGTATTTTTCCAATAAAGCATAATCTTGAAGTAAGCATGAATCTAAAAATGACATTTTAATGTTTAAAGACTCGTTTATCTTTAAATATATATGTCATCTATTCAAGCAGTTTACAATTTTTGGAATGACAGACCATGTAATATCAAGCACTCTACTAAGTCTGAGAACACTGTAGATTTTTTTGATGAAATTGCACAGAAAAGATATACGGCTGAGCCCCATATTAAGAACTTTATGGATACTACAAATTGGTCTGGAAAAAAAGTGTTGGATCTTGGCTGCGGGATAGGGACTGATTCTGTATCATTCGCAAAAGCAGGAGCAAATGTTACATGTATCGATTTAACTGAGAGTGGTATTACATTATGTAAGAAGAATTTTGCTTTACATGATTTGAGCGGTATCTTTTATAAAGGTAATATTGAAGAACTTGATACAATTCTTTCAGAAGAGGATCTAAATTCATTTGACTTAATCTGGAGTTTTGGAGTTATTCATCATACACCTAACCCGCAGAAAGTCTTTGAAAAGATTCCGAAATTTTTAAATGATTCTGGAGAACTCCGGTGTATGCTTTATTCTAAATTTTCATATAAACTATTTTGGCTCATGCATGAAAATAACAACTGGACATTTGATAATTCATCAGATTTAATTCAGACTTTTTCAGAGGCACAAAGCGGATGTCCAGTTACATCAACATACACATTTGAAGAAATAAAATCTTTAATTACTTCTGACTTTTCAATTATAAAAATTTGGAAAGATCATATTTTTTGCTGGGACATTGATGAATATAAGAAACAGAATTTTATTCTTGATAGAGCATTTCAAAATATAGATGAAAAATTTTTTAAACAAATGAAACAAGAACTAGGGTGGCATACACTATTTGTTGCTAAAAAGTCTGTCATGCGGTAAACCAATACCTATAATATCGCATACAAAATAAATGAAGATAGGATTTGTTGGTACTGGAAAACTAGGTTTGCCTGTAAGCTTAATGTATTGCTCCAAGGGACACGATTTATTATGCTATGATATTAATCCCTCTTTCTATGATGGAACTGATCCAGTAAGTTTAGTATACCCTGAAGAACTTTGTCTTAAAAAGAAAATTTCACTCCAAAAATGGTTTTCTGAAAACCCTCTTATATCAAAATATAGACACACAAAATCACTGGAGGAGATAATGACATCGAGTGACATTGTTTTTGTTGCTGTTCAAACACCTCATCAAAAAATGTATGAAGGTATTACTAGAATTCCTACAGAAAGAGCTGATTTTGATTATTCATATTTGAAGCAGTCTTTGCTAGAACTTTCTGATATATGTAATTTAATCAAGAAGGAAACTATAGTAGTTATTATCTCAACTGTTTTACCTGGTACAATCCGCAGAGAAATTCTTCCTACACTTTCACCATATATACATCTCTGTTACAATCCTTATTTTATTGCTATGGGGACAGTTGCGTATGACTGTATGAATCCTGAATTTATTCTTCTAGGTAATCATAATACCGCCGCTGCTGAAAAGGTAAAGGATTTTTACAAGACTATCTGCTCGTCTCAAGTTTTTGTTACTACAGTAGAAAATGCTGAATTAATAAAGGTGTGTTATAATACGTTTATCAGCACAAAGATTGCGATGGCAAATACTATTATGGAGTTGTCTCATAATTTACCAAATACTGATTGTGATGCTGTAATTGATGCTCTTTCAATGGCATCTAATCGTCTAATTTCACCTTGCTATTTACGCGGAGGAATGGGTGATGGTGGTGGCTGTCACCCTCGTGATAATATTGCTCTTTCATGGCTCTCTAATAAACTTGGAATGTCATTTAATTGGTTTGATAATATTATGATGGCCCGTGAAAAGCAAACTGAATTTCTAGCAGATTTAGTTATTCAGAAAAAGATGGAAACTGGTCTTCCAATTGCTGTCCTAGGTCTTTCTTTCAAACCCAATACTGCGATTCAAACAGGATCTTGTGCTATATTACTTTGTAATTTACTAAAGGAGAAAAATCATGAATATACATGCTATGACCCAATTACTAATTCAATAACGGACATTTTTTCTAAGCCTTCAGTCTATATTATTACTTGTGCACACGATGCCTTTATTGGTTTATCTTACCCAACTGGCTCTATAATTATTGATCCTCATCGTCGCTTTGCTCCTTCTAATAAAAATGATACAACCTATATACCGATTGGTTCAAATATGTAATATATAAAGTTAATTTGATTAAATAACATAGTCTATGTATGTAACTGTTCCTTCAAGAGATGATGGATTTGGCGCACAATTTCTTAATTTATTTCGAGCAATTATTTTTACAGAAACAAATGGACACACATACATTGATAGAGATATAAAAAAAATGACAATTCAAGATGCTGACAATGATCCAACCTATTTTTCTAAACTTATAAATTACATGAATATACAAAAATTATATCTAACCTGTGCTGATATCCCAGCAGGAACAGAAATTCATGAACTTCCAAATGTAATTGATTTTTATCATATTTATTCGCAAAACTTCTTATATTTTGAGGCAAGTGATTCTGCTAGAAGATATAAGAAAATTTTCCTACATGATAAAGTTAATCCATATGATAAAAATTTTCATAATATTGCGATTCATATTCGGAAAACTGAAAAGTACCAAACTTCATCTTATCCAGATTTTTCTGACTCATATTATGTATCTTTTATTAATAAGATTAGACAAGAATATAAAGGAACAAAATCACTGAGATTTCATATTTATTCACTTGGAAATGAAGATGATTTTTTCTTTTTGATCGGGAATGATACTGTATTTCATTTGAATGAAGATTTAATTCAAACTCATCTTGGCTTTATTTTTGCTGATATTCTCTTAATATCACACAGTTGTCTAAGTTATACAGCGGCATTTTTTTCAAGTGGTACAATATACTATCGTGATTGGAATCATCTACACCGAGGTCTTCCTTCATGGATACGTTACGACTAAAGGTATTATATTTAAAGTTCTTCGGGTTAATTTAAAATATATGAATTTTTCAGATATTTTAAAGAAAAGTGGCGTATCATTTGATTCTAATGGAAAAATAATAATTCCTTCGTGGGCTAAACATATTAAACTTGATATTGGACTTGCTTATAATGCGCCTCATTCACAAATCTGGTTAACAAATGAACCCGATACACTTGTTTTTGGTTTTGAATGTAATCCTCAAGCAGTGAATTTAATATGTTCACCTTTTAACCGTAAGTTGTCACCAGGAAATGGCGATGTCTTAGAATTTCGTCATATTAACACTCGAGCATATATTATTCCTGTAGCCCTTGGAATAGAAAAGAAAGAAGCAATGAAATTTTATGTTATGGATGGTGATGGCGGAAATTCTAGTTTTTTTAAGCCAAGTGAAATAGAAACAAGATTTTCTATAAAGGAAGTTATAGATGTTCCTGTTTATACATTGGCAGATTTTTTTGAGTTATTGCCAGATTCAATTAAATATGTAGACTTTATTAAGATTGATGCACAAGGCGCTGATTTAGATATCTTAAAAGGAGCAGGTGACTGGCTAACAAAGAAAGTAGTTTTTGTTACAGCAGAAGCAGATGTAGGGCCGTATTATATTGGTGCTACTGGTAATTATCAATCTTGTCTTGAATATATGAAAACAAAAAACTTTTCTCATATAAAACATTTACATACTGAAGACCCAACATTTGTAAATGAAACTCTGTTACAATATACAAATGAAGTATCAATCTATCAGAAAGGTTAAACCTTATAATTTGTAATTTTCTTTTCAATATCTGAATAAGACTCTCGTTGAAGACCAAATTTTGGTTCAACCACAAACCAGTGATTTTGTGGTTGAAGTTGTTTCCACGCAATATCAAGACAATAAAAATGATACGGTTTATTATTCTCAGATATATATTCTTCTAGCAGGCGTGATGCTTCTTCCCAAAGTTGTAATAGTAGTGGAGCAAATTGACGTGTAACTATATATGAAGAACAACATTGACCATCGTATACCTTTTTAAGATACGGTAATTCAGTAGGTACTGCTTGAAGAATATTTCCTCCAAGCATTAGGCAATCAAAGTAAACCTTTTTTTCAAAGAACTGTCTTAAGATTGCCTGTATGGTTTCTTTTTTTTCAGTAAACATAAAATCGTCTTCAAAGATAGCACATACATTTTTTCCCGACGCTAGAAAGTGTTTCAGTGCCAAGATTTGACTTTTTCCACATCCAAGAATACCGAAGGAGGGTGTATACACAGAATCAATGCGATGAATTTTCTCTGCTGGAACTCCAAGTTTTTCCATTTCACCTAAAAACTCAATTTTTCTATCAGGCCTCTGCTCTAAATTACAATAATAAAAGGTATCAATATACTCCATTTATTAGTGTATTTCATATAAACTTTAGACCCTCTACATTAGACCTATTGAGAAATTTTAATCCAGCCAGGTTCATAAATATCCTGATAATCAGGGAATCCAGCAGGACCAAACCATATTTCAGGTGCTAGAACTAAAGGTTCATGATACTTAGATAAAAAAGCACCCCACCAAGCAAATGAACTATTGGCAATTATATAGTTCTTAAAATGAGTCATAAAATAAAGTGTAATTGCCGAGTTTGATTCATCTACACATGTATAATGGCCCGGGATTTTTATAGTATTCCAATATGATGGATCATCACTAACTAATACAAAAAAAGCATTGGGAATACGTTTCAGTATTTCTTTAAAAGCATTTTGATAATATGAAGGCGGAAGTGGATTATGGATAGCAATATTTTGGGGTTTAAGATAATCAGTTCGTCTAGCGTGGACCAAAACTAGGTTTTCACCACCCATTAAATGCCCCCATTTATTTAAGCAGGTCTGCTTGATTTCCTCTGTTGGTCTAAAAAGACTTCTAATTTCATCTTTGCAAGAAGCAAAATACTTAGATGACTGAAAATAGCCTTCTAGCATAATAATATGATAATGCGCATTTTTAATTTCTCTATAAGAATAACAAGGTTCCTTATATAAAGCTATTTGACCTGCTGGAATATCGTCTACATATTGTGACCAACTAGCATACCAGTCATTATACACATATAGTTTAGAATAATGTTCATATTCAGGATGAAGATTATGGCGTGGTAAAATTAATTTACGCCCTGTTTTCTTAGCAAAAGCATAGCCATTTGCTATCTGAAAAAAATGATTTCCTATTGTCCATCCATCACCTATGTAATTAGCCGTATCAACAACAACTGCCATTGATTTATTAACTTATAATACTTTTAAATATACTTTTTTCATATAAAGAGATATATCTTATAGAACTTTATAATGGAAACTATCCTTGTTACAGGCGGTACAGGTCTGCTTGGAAAGAATCTAGAAAATGTTGTAGATAAGAGAAAATATAAATGGGTGTTTCTTAGTTCAAAGGACGGTGATTTACGAATTGAAAGTGATACTATAAAGATTTTTGAATTATATAAACCGAATTATGTATTTCATCTAGCAGCAAATGTGGGTGGTCTTTTTAAAAATATTAAGTATCCAACTGAAATTTTTCATGATAATATATTAATCAATGAGAATGTTTTAAGAGCCTGTCATATCTTTAAAGTAAAGAAAGTAATTGCTTGTGGTTCATCTTGTATTTTTCCAGCAAATCCGATTTCATATCCAATGAATGAAAATATGATTTTAGAGGGAGAGCCTCATCCAACAAACGCTTCTTATAGTTGGACAAAGCGTTTAATGATTTTTCAGGCAAATAATTATATACAACAATACGGTATGAACATTATTGTGGTAATTCCTGTAAATTTGTATGGGCCGCATGATTCCATTGATCTTAATGACTCCCATATTATTCCTGCTGTCATACAAAAAATCAAAGCGGCAAAAGAATCTGGCGCACCTAGCGTTACTATTTTTGGCACAGGTCGTCCTCTTCGGCAATTCCTCTATGTAGAAGATTGTGCTCGTATGCTAATGATGATTTTTGAAAGTAAAGAGAATATTAGAATCATAAATTGTTCAAATAATGAAATGACAATTAATAATTGTGTTGAAATAATTGCTAAGAATATTGGATATAATGGTAAAATTGAATATGACATTACAAAGTCAGATGGTGTGTATAGGAAGACAGTTTCAAATGAATTATTTACAAAACTGTTTCCGGATTTTATGTTTACATCATTTAGTGACGGAATTGCAAAAACGCTAGAATGGTTTTATTCTAGGTAAATTTGGAATTTCTAGCAGAATATCCGCAGAAAATTTAAAATTTTAGTTTAAAATATATTAACGGCCACCAGGATTACGCTCATTCAACGGGTAAGGATTTGCTGAATTTGCCGTAGTACAAATGAAGCATCCAGTTTGCCGCAGAACAACATCTTCTCCGCTCTGCTGGCTTGTCTGTTCAGGTCTCGTCGCAGCATTTGCAGGAGTGCTGGCTAGATTTGCCTGGTAGTATCCGGAAAGGATTGCGGCCTTCTTCTTACGGATAAGAACAGATTGACTTCTATCGGCGTTCATTCTATTTATAAAACTCTTTTTATTTCACCCAGAGCACAAGCAGTATTCTTTGCTAAAGGTTCACCTCCATTACTTACTTGACGAGCAACCTGTAAGAAATCCGGGGGCAATGGTCGCGGCTTGATAAATTCATAAAAACGAGGCTCTACCGCAGTTATCGCATCCTTAAGAGCAGATGTAGTTGTAGACGATTTTTTAGATTCAACTGGAATATAAATTGTAGGAACACCTCCTTGAATTGTCCGGGAAGTACCATTCACAATTACTTGCTGACAACGTTCTCGGATTATTCGTTGACTTTCTATTATATTAGGTCTATCAGATGTCTTGACTGGAGGACATGAGAAAAGTGGTAAATCTTTTCGGGTTAGTGGATCAAAGGGTGGCGCACAGCGATTACACTGACGTTTTTGAGCTATCCGTAGTGATTCCATATCCCTGTTACATACGGCGTTAAAATATTCTGTTTATATCTCAGGGATGGCCAATCTTTTAGAAGGTGATATTGGCAAGAAAGTTTTCATTTCATTATTTTATTTATTATCTATCCTAATTTTTGTTATCCTCTTTGTTACAACGAGTTCTTCCTGTCACCGTGAAGAAACTTTTGATGATGTACCCACCTTCTCAGCTGTAACTACACGAGCCTCTGCTTTTAAAAAATCCGTAGATGCTATTTATAAACGAGTCTGTGCCTTGGATAATTTTGTTGGTACAGGTGTTGCTGCGAATTTTGAGACTACACTTAATTTGAAGGAAGGTCTCTTATCTAAAGATGAATTTGAAGCCGGGCGTCCTAAAAGACAAGAAACAGCAAGAAATCAAATGAATACGCAGAAGCAGGATGCTACAGGAAATGATTGTGATGGTAAACCTTTAGTCATGGAATGTTTTGAGGATATTGCGGACTGGAAAGTCTTGGAAAAGGATATTCGTAAAACCCTTCAGCGTCTGCGAATTGCTTCAATCACACTCTTCAAATGGATTTCTCCAAATACCCGGGGATTTGCTAAAACAGGACAAGTAGAAGGATTTGCTGCTACATCATCTCCTTTACAGATTTTCATGGATTCATGCCCTCTTACAGGGAATCCTAAGAAAGATGATATTCCAACAGAATATAAAACCGGACTTTGGTCTTTGCTAGAAACATCCGAGAAGTATCTGCCGGATATCACAAAAGAACTTAACTTTCTTGAGAATATCCAGAAAAAACTCAAAGATAAAAAAGATCGTTTAGAACGCGGTGAATTATCGGATAATGATATTAAGATGGGGGAAACAACAACTAGTAAACTTTGAAAAAATTCAAAGAAAAAGAATCTAAAGCCATGTGGTTGTATATATTCATACAGTATGGCATCCAAGGGAACCTCAAAGTACTGTGCGGGAATGGATTTGGCGACAACATATTGCTGCGTGGGTCTCTGGCAAAATGATCGTGTAGAGATTTTGGCTTCCGAGTCAGGAGCACGTAGTATTCCTTCTTATGTGGCGTTTACTGATACTGACCGCCTCGTTGGTGAAGCAGCAAAGAGTCAGGCTGCGGGAAATACAGCAAATACAGTGTTTGATGCTAAGCGTCTAATTGGACGAAAGTTCAGTGATCCGCTTGTTCAGGAGGACATTAAGCGCTATCCATTCAAGGTTGTAGGTGATACCAGCGATAGGCCTCAGATTGTTGTTCAGACTAAGGATGGAGAGAAGAAGTTCTATCCGGAAGAGATTTCGGCGATGCTCCTACAGAAGATGAAGCAGATGGTTGAGTCTTATGTCGGCGAAGAAGTCAAGGATGCGGTAATCACTGTTCCTGCTTATTTCAATGATGCTCAGCGTCAGGCAACAAAGGATGCGGGCGTTATTGCCGGGTTGAATGTCTTGCGTATTATCAATGAGCCTACGGCCGCTGCTATCGCATATGGCCTAGAGAAGACGAAGGGAGAGAAGAACATTCTCATCTTTGACTGCGGTGGTGGCACGCACGATATCTCTATTCTGACGATTGACGACGGTGTCTTTGAAGTGAAGGCAACTGCTGGAAATACCCATTTGGGCGGAGAAGACTTTGATAACTTGGTCTGCGACTGGGCATGCGATGAGTTTCGCAAGAAGACCAAGTTAGATATCAAGGCTAATGCTCGTGCTTATCGCCGTCTACGAAATGTAGCGGAGCGGGCCAAGCGTATTCTTTCAACGAGCACACAGGCAACACTAGAAGTTGACGGAATTCTAGAGGGACAGGACCTCAATATTGTCTTGAGCCGGGCCAAGTTTGAGTCACTCTGTGAATCTATCTTCC
>Ga0209499_1000596_pt1 | contig 26644 bp, 25 predicted proteins | sample C_130208_EF_Meta_FD_187306 | JGI IMG/M metagenome (GOLD analysis project Ga0209499, IMG submission 187306) | Freshwater microbial communities from Lake Croche, Canada to study carbon cycling - C_130208_EF_MetaG (SPAdes) (version 2) | ecosystem: Environmental > Aquatic > Freshwater > Lake... | reverse complement strand
GACGGGTCGGCCTGCAGCTCCAAATAGCGAGCCTGAAGCGGAGCGAGTGCTTCGATCAGTGCCTCCGACACGGCACCCTTGAGGTCGCCGTAGCGTTGGTAATCCTCGGCGAGGGTGGTCGGGTCTTGACCGGTGGCTGCACCCAGAAGGCTGAGCAGGTTGGTGACCCCGGGCTTGCCGGCCGGGTCCCATGCCACGATCCCATCAGTGTCGGTGACCGCCTTCTTCACCTTGCGGATGATCTCGGCAGGAGGGTCCATGATTCCAACGGTCCCGAGCGGCGACCCCGAGGACTTCGACATCTTGCGCTCAGGGGCTTGCAGGTCCATCACCCTCGCACCAACCTTGGGGATGGTGGCGGACGGGATGGTAAAGGTCTCGCCATAGCGATGATTGAAGCGACCTGCAATCTCTCTGGTCAGCTCGAGGTGTTGACGCTGGTCATCGCCCACCGGGACCTGATCGGCGTCGTAGAGAAGGATGTCGGCAGCCATCAAGACTGGATAGGTGAACAAGCCCACCCGGACCGACTCTTGCCCTCCACCCTTGTCCTTGAATTGTGTCATGCGGCGCAATTCGCCCATGGTGGCGGTGCATTCGAGAAGCCAGGTCAACTGCTGATGGGCAGGCACGTGGCTCTGCACGAACAAGGTGCACCGCTGAGGATCCAATCCAGCGGCCAAGAGGACGCAGGCTGCGTCAAGAGTTTGGCGCCGCAGCACCTCGGGATCGATGGAAAGCGTCAGAGCGTGGAGGTCAACGATGCAGAAGTAGGCGTCGGCCACATCTTGGTCCTGTACCCAGTTCCTCACCGCACCGAAATAGTTGCCGAGGTGAAGATCACCCGAGGGCTGGATGCCAGAGAGGACGCGTGCCATGGGGGAATGATAGGAGACCACTGGGTTGGCTCGGAGCGACCCCCTCCACAGTTCGGTAGTGTGCGTCCGTGACGTACGTCGTGACGACGCCTGTCTTCAGCGGGCCAATCGAGCTGCTCTTGAACCTAGTGTCCTCGCACGAGGTCGATATCCTCGAGATCGAGCTCGCGCCCGTCGTCGATGCCTTTGTCCGCGAGGTGCTCAATGCGCAGGGCGATCTGCCACTCGAGCAGCTCAGTGAGTTCCTCCTGGTGGCAGCCATCCTGCTCGAGATGAAGAGTCGTCGGTTGCTTCCCGGGCCTGATCATGTCGACGGTGACGAGGATCTGGTCGGATGGGAGGAGCGAGACCTCCTCCTTGCTCGGCTGCTTGAACTGCGTGCCTATGCCGCCGCCGCAGACCTCTTCGTGGGCTTGCTTGACCAGGCGGGCAAGAGTCTGCCGAGGGTCACCGGGCTCGACGAGGGATTCGTGGTGCAGCCCCCCGACCTGCTGGCCGGCGTCACCCCAGAGCAACTCGCCCGAGGTTACGAGCGGGCGACCGAGGAGCAGCCCACGGCGATAGTGGATCTGAGCCACGTGACCGTAGATGCAGTCAGCGTTGCCGAGACCGTCGCAGTGCTCGCCCGAGACCTCCCTTCGCGCGGTTCGGTGTCATTCCGCTCGCTGGTAGAGGGGATCGCCACGAGGATCGAGATCATCGTGCACTTCCTTGCCGTCCTCGAGTTGTGCAAGCTCGGCCGAGTGTCACTCGGGCAGGGCGTCACCTTTGGCGATCTACAGATCGCCTGGATCGGCGACGCGCCCGGCGATGAGGCGATCGAATCTGGAGACCTGGAGGTCGACGACTATGACGGATAGCGAACTACGCCTGGCGCTCGAAGCAGTGTTGACCGTTGCCATCGAAGCGGTTCCTTCCGATGCACTCGCGGACTTGGTCGGCGAAGATGAGCCCGTCATCCGCGAGCTCCTCGTTGCTATCCGACGAGATCTGGTCGAGCAGGGGAGAGGGTTCCATCTGGTCGAGCTAGCATCCGGCTGGCGGCTCCAGTCCAATCCGGCTGCCGCCGAAGTGGTGCAGCGCTTTGCTTCACGCGATCTCTCCGCGCGACTGTCGACTGCAGCCCTCGAGACCTTGGCGATCGTTGCGTACCGTCAACCTGTCTCGAGGGCCCAGGTGGCCACCCTGCGCGGCGTGAACGTGGACGGAGTCGTCCGTCTGCTTGAGCAGCGGGGCTACATCGAGGCCGTGGGCCGAGCTGAGGGACCGGGTCAGCCCATCCTCTACGGCACCAGCGAGGTCTTCCTTGATCGTCTCGGGCTCTCGTCACTCAACGAATTGCCCCGACCCGAGAACCTGCTCCCAAGTGCCGCCGAGGCCGAGTTGCTCGCTGACGAGCTCACAGGCACCAGCACCCCGTGAGCGACGAAGGCCCGCAGAGGCTCCAGAAGGTCCTCGCCCGTGCCGGCCAGGGAAGTCGCCGGACCTGTGAGGACCTCATCGTTGAAGGACGAGTCGTCGTCAACGGAGTAGTGGCGACGATCGGCGACAAGGTCGACCCGGCGTTTGCACGGATTGAGATCGACGGAGCGCTCGTCCCGGTCGCCCCTGGCCTCGTGCACTATCTGCTCAACAAGCCCCCGGGTGTCGTGACCACGGCCTCTGATCCGGAGGGCAGGACTACGGTCCTTGACCTCGTCCCTGCTGCTCCCCGGGTCTTTCCTGTCGGACGGCTCGATCTGATGACCGAGGGCCTTTTGATCCTGACCAACGACGGAGCCTTTGCCCACGACTTGATGCATCCCTCAAAGGGGGTGGAGAAGGAGTATCTCGCCCAAGTGCGTGGTGATCCCTCTCCGGCTTCGGTCCGATCACTACGAGAGGGTGTCGAGCTCGGGGACGGGATGACGGCACCAGCCAAGGTGTCACGGGTGACCGACGGCGTCCTTCGCATCACCATCCATGAAGGTCGAAACCGCCAGATCCGGAGAATGTGCGAGACGATCGGCCATCCCGTCGAGCGATTGGTCAGAACAAGGATCGGTGGGGTGGGGGATGCCACCCTCAAGCCGGGGGAGTTTCGGATTCTCACTATTAAGGAAGTCAGCCGGCTCGGTGCAGCGGCCTCCACGGGCTCCACGGGCTCCACGGGCGCTCTCGCACCACCCAAGTAGGATTGAGGCTCTATGACGACACCATCGGTGTGGGGAATCCGAGGAGCGACCACCGTCGAGAGCGATGATCCCGAGTCGATTGACGCGGCTGTCATTGAGATGCTGGACGAGATCCTTGCACGCAACGGCATCGGGTCTGAGGACTGCATCAGCATCCTGTTCACCGCAACGCATGATCTCGTGTCAACTTTTCCCGCTACGGCAGCTCGCCATGCCGGTTTCGGAGACGTCCCCCTGATCTGCGCTCAAGAGATCCCTGTGCCGGGTGCCACGCCTCGTTGCATCCGAGTTTTGGTCCACGCCCATACGAACAGGGCGCGTTCGGCCCTCCATCACGTCTACCTCCGAGGGGCCAAGGGACTTCGTGATGACCTCCCGGGCTGAGACCGCCCCGCACGCCGAGGGAGGCCGTGCTCAGATCATTGGAACGGGCCTGATCGGGGGTTCGGTCGGGATGGCCCTGCGGTCGGTCGGCTGGCTGGTCACCGGCAGCGATCGACTCGACGATGTCGCAGCAGCAGCGCTTGGTGCTGGGGCCATCGATGAGGTTGGCATTGACCCCGACGCTGAGCTCGTCGTCATCTGCACGCCCAGCAGCCAGGTGGCCGAGGTCGCAAACGTCATCTTGGCCGCGAGCAGCGACCCACGACTCATGGTCACGGATGTGGCCGGCGTCAAAGCACCGATCGTCAGAGCAGTCGATGATCCTCGTTTCATAGGAGGACACCCCATGGCCGGCTCTGAGCAGCTCGGCGTTGCAGGCGCTCGTTCTGACCTCTTCCTCGGAGCGACGTGGGTCCTGACTCCCGGTCCTGACACTCCCGCAGAGACCTATGGTCGGCTGTTGGGCGTAGTGCGGAGCCTCGGGGCGCAAGGTGTCGCCCTGAGCGCCGCCGATCATGATCGCCTCGTTGCCCACGTGAGCCACGTCCCGCACCTCGTGGCGTCAGCCCTCATGAACGAGGCCGCCTCGGTAGCCGAGAGCGACGCGGCACTCCTCCTGCTTGCCGCTGGGGGTTTCCGGGACATGACCCGCATCGCCGCCGGGGATCCCGCCATTTGGCCGGATGTCTGTGTCGAGAATTCCGAAGCGATCCTCGAGAGCCTCGATGCCCTCGGAACGCAACTCGCCCACCTCCGCCACGCCATCGCTACCGAGGATCGATCCGCGATCGGCACCGCACTGTCCTCCGCATCGACGGCTCGGCGATCATTGCCTGGTCGATCAGTCGATCCCGACCAACTTGCCGAGGTACGCATTCCGGTGCCGGACCGAGCAGGCGTGTTGGCTGAGGTGACAGCCACCGCGAGTGAACTCGGCCTCAGCGTGGTGGACGTCGATATCGCTCACAGCATCGAGGGCGGGCGGGGAGTGCTCATTGTGGTTGTGGCGCACTCGGAAGCTCAGCGCTATGCAACCGCGTTGCGTGAGCGAGGGTTCATCTGCTCCGTGGTCGATCGATGAGCATCGTCGAGGTTCTCCCCTCGCCGCACCTCAGTGGGCAAGCGATCGTTCCAGGCGACAAGTCAATCTCCCATCGGGCCCTGTTGCTCAGCGCCTTGGCCGAAGGCACCTCCTCTATTTTTGGCATCTCGTCCGGCGATGACGTTGCCAGGACGGCAAAAGTCGTAACGCAACTCGGGGCCACCATCGAGCGACAGCGCGATGTGCTGATCGTCGCTGGGGGCCGGAGCCTGCTGCATGAGGCATCAGCTCCACTCGATTTCGGGAACTCAGGGACAGGCATGCGGTTAGCGATGGGAATCGTCGCAGGAATCCCCGGATTGCACCAACTCCATGGGGATCACTCGCTGTCGAGTAGGCCGATGGATCGGGTCGCTCGACCGTTGGGGCACATGGGAGCTCGCATCGTTGGTCAGGGTGAGCGTTGCACGGCTCCGCTCGAGATCAGCGGAGCTGCACTCGGAGGAATCGAGTTTGCCGTGCCAGTGCCAAGCGCCCAGGTGAAGTCGGCGATCCTGCTGGCGGCGTTGGGGGCCAAGGGGCCGACGCTCGTGACCGAGTCGGTTCGAACTCGTCCCCACACCGAGGAGATGATTGCCGAAGCAGGAGGTCGCATCTCCGTCACTGACGGACCCGACGGCCGGTCCATTGAGCTTGAACCTTCTGAGCTCGCACCGCGCGACTGGAAGATAGCCGCCGACCCCTCGCAATCAGCATTCTTCGTCGTGGCCGCCCTTCTCGCCAGCTCAAGCACGGTGTCGGTCCACGACCTCTACCCAGACCCAACGCGTATCGGGTTCCTGTCAGTCCTGGCTCGCATGGGGGCCAGCCTCGAGATCGAAGAGCACGACGGCCGACTGAGCGTCACTGCTCGAAGCAGCGAGTTGATGGGAACCACCATCCATGGCGACGAGATCCCCTCTCTCGATGAGGTCCCTATTCTCGCGGTGGCGGCCGCCGCCGCCGAGGGAATCACCCGGTTCGTCGGCGTGGCGGAGCTGCGGATCAAAGAATCGGACCGATTCGATCGCACTATCGAGCTGATGTCGAGCCTCGGGGCCTCTTGCTCTGGAGATGGTGATGATCTCGTGGTCGAAGGACTCGGCACTGCCAAGAGATTTTCCCCGGTGTCCTTCGATGCCCACGAGGATCATCGGATGGCCATGTCGGCAGCCATTGCCGGGACCGTCGGCAGTGGCGCCAGGGTCGCTGGCTTTGAGACCGTGGCCAGCAGTTTCCCTGGGTTCCTCGATGTCCTTGGAGGGCTCCATGACTAAAGCGCTCGTCATCGCCATCGACGGACCTGCGGGGTCCGGTAAATCAACGCTAGGACGCGCCCTCGCAGCCAGACTGAATCTCCAGACGCTCGACACCGGTGCCACCTATCGAGCAATGGCAGCACTCGCACTGCGCCGCAACATCGAGCTCACCAACCTCGATGCCATAGGTGCGCTCGCCCGGTCTGCCGTCCTTGATGTTGACCATGGCGTGAGGATCGATGACATTGACGTCAGCGAGGAGATCCGATCTGAGGCGGTGAACGCTGCGGTGTCGGTTGTGGCAGCCAATGCCTTGGTCAGATCGGTCCTCGTCGCCTGGCAGCGAGACTGGGCGCAACGCCACGGTGGGGGGATTATCGAGGGACGCGATATCGGCTCTGTGGTGTTCCCTGACGCAGCCGTCAAGCTATATCTCACCGCCCGGGCGGAAGAACGAGCAAAGCGCCGAGCCGAAGAGGGCCAGGAGAGCATTGATCGACGAGATCGACTTGACTCGACCCGGTCGACCTCACCATTGACGATGGCGCCCGATGCACACCTGATCGACACGACTGAGTTGTCGATCGACGAGGTGGTGTCGGCAGTCATGGCAATGATCGACGTGGCACGAGGAGCAGGCCGATGAGTGACGACGAACAGACGACAGCACACGGCCGAGGATCCGATTTCGTTCCCAATTCACACCGAACGCTGACCTACCGCCTGCTTCGTCGACTTCTGACGAGATTGATGAAGCTCTACTTCTCGCCTCGCGTCGAGGGTCCCGGAGTAGTCCCCGAGTCTGGGCCAGTGATCATCGCTCCAGTGCATCGATCCTTGATCGACTTCGGTTTCGCCATCTTCCTGACCGACCGAAAGATGTTCTTCATCGCCAAGGACAGCCTCTGGAAGGTCAGCCTTTTGGGGCGATTTCTTCTCGCCATGGGTGCGTTTCCCGTTCATCGTGGATCGGCGGATCGAGAGGCACTCAACCATGCCGAGTCGGTCCTCGCAGCCGGTGAAGTCCTCGTGCTGTTCCCTGAGGGCACGCGCCACGATGGGCCTGTCATTGGTGACCTCCTCGAGGGCGCTGCCTTTCTCGCGGCCCGAACCGGCGCCACGATCATCCCCGTCGGCATCGGAGGCTCCGCCAAGGCCATGCCGGTCGGCAAGAAGCTGCCCAAACGGAGCAAGGTGACGCTCTACATGGGAGAGGGCATTGCGGCGCCGTCGAAGAACGAACACGGTCGCGTGAAGCGATCAGTCATCCATCAGACCACGCTTGATCTCCGGGTGGCCCTTCAGGACGGCTTCGATCAGGCCAGCGCCTGAATCCTCAGCGTTCCCGCCACCAAGTCGACAAGACGACCTTGGCGTAGCGGAATCCGAACAGCCAGTTCTTGCCCTTCTTCGTGGTTCCTGACTGGCGAGGAAGCCAGATCGTCGGGCGCTCGGTGACTCTCCATCCACGCTTGAGGCAAGTGATGAGCAAATCTGCGGTCTGATACTGCTCCTGGACGAGTCGATCCACGACATCAGCGAGCATGGAGACCCGTAACGCCCGGTAGCCGTTCGAGGTGTCGGTGAGCTTTGACCGAGTCATCAAGTTCACCGTGGTGGAGAAGAAGACCACACCAACCTTGCGGAAGCGATCAGTCGTCGTGTCGGTCCCGAGGCGCCTCGATGCCACCACGAAGTCAGCCTCATCATCGATGATGGGCTTGAGCATCACTGGGATCTCCGCAGGATCATTCTGCCCATCAGCGTCGAGGGTCACCACAAACTCAGCACCGAGCTCGATGCAAAGGCGGTAGCCGACCTGCAGTGCGACCCCATGACCAAGATTGGTGGGGAACACGAACGTGATCGCACCGGCGTCATAGGAAATGTCAGCCGTCCGGTCGTGGCCACCATCGACGATCACGACGGTTGCCAGAGGAAGGTCGCACGCTTCGGTCGGCATCTTGGCAAGCACGTCGCCGATGTTGCCTTCTTCCTCGTAGGCACAGACCAGGCCCACGACCGCTGGAAAGCGAAGGTCCCCGTAGCGATCGTCGAACTCCGCGCGTGCCTGTTCGATCACACCTGCACGCAATTCGGTGAGGCGACGTCCCGCCAGGTCATCCTTCGGCACCATCGAAGACCTCAGATCCTGTGGGGAGCGGCGAACACTCGGTGCACCATAGGGGCAAAATGATCGAGAGGAGGAATCGGTCCGTCTGGGTCGAAGCTCGTCTGGTCCCACTCATCAGCAAATTGTTCCGCCAACGCATAATGCTCGTTTCCGACATATTGCTCACGGGCGTTTGGATCGAGACCTAGGTGCTCGTAGTAGTGACGACCTTGAAAGTCCTGATGGACCTCGATCATCCACACCACCTCTTCGCGCACATAGGGCCGAAGGATCTCGGCGGCAATCCGTGGATGATTGGCCACGCTGATCGCCTTGCCGACGTCGTGGAGCAGGGCGGCCACGATGACCTCCTCGTCAGCCCCGGCCTCCTCGGCACGTGCGGCAGTCTGGAGGCAGTGCGTCAATTGATCGACAGCAAAGCCATCAGTCACCGTTGCGAGTGATCGAAGCATCTCAAGGATCGACTCGGCGACGCGCGGCTGGTTACCGGTTGTCTCGACAGCGATGTTCATCCACTCGTCACGAGTCGACTCATCCATCCGTGTGAACAGGGGACGGCTGGAATCACTAGTTATCGTCATTTCTCTATCCTCTCATGTCCCGACGGTCATCTTGCGTTTCGGCATGGTTGCCGAGCTCCTCAAGGACCCTTGCCGCCGAGATGCCCCGATCGTCCATCAGTACGTCGGCGTAGCGATCTCCCCGGCGACGGAGCAATTCACGAAGTTCCGGCGGGGGAGGGAAGTACTCGTCCTCCTCGGTGACCGTCCTCACCTCGACACCGTGAACCGGTGCCAGGCGGGAAATCACCTCATCGACGAGGCGATCTGGGGCTGACGCCCCAGCCGTGACTCCAACGACACCGGCAAGATCATCCGGGAGCTCCGCGGCTTCGTTCACCCGGATGACCCTGGGGCACCCGGACTTTTTGGCCACCTTGGCCAGCGCCACAGTGTTGGATGAATTGGCCGAACCGATCACGACAACGACATCCGCCTCGCCCGCGATGGCTCGAAGCGCAGCCTGGCGATTGGTCGTAGCAAAGCAAAGATCGCTGCGATTGGGCATCCACAGATCCGGGAAACGCTCCCGAGCACGCTCCATGAGGTCCCGCCACTCGTCATGACTGAGCGTCGTCTGAGCCAGAAGAGCCACGGGCGTCCCCGGCGTGATCGCCTCTGCTGCTCGAGCGAGATCAGCCTCGGACTCCACGAGATGCACCGCTTCGGGGGCTACCGCCATCGTGCCGACGGCCTCCTCATGTCCGGCATGACCAACGTAGAGAACCTCAAAGCCCTTGCGAGCCCGGACCTTGAGTTCATGATGGACCTTGGTCACCAGCGGGCACACCGCATCGACGACAATTCGGTCCTGCTCGCGTGCTGACTCCACGACCTCGGGAGCTGAGCCATGGGCGCTCAGCATCAAGGGGGCCCCCGCTGGAACCTGGGTGACATCATCGACGAAGATGACGCCCTGATCGATGAACCGCTTGACCACGTGCTGATTGTGGACGATCTCGTGGTAGCAGTACACCGGAGGCTCGAAGACCTCGACCATCCAGGCCAGGGCCTTGATCGCCTTCTCCACACCAGCACAGAAGCCGCGCGGCTCGGCGAGCAGCACCCGTTCGACGTTCATGGTGACGAGGCTACTGCCGAGGGCAGAGACGCCTCATCCACCCACGTAGACTCCAAGTGTGTCGGCCCCTCGGATCAGCCAGATTTCTCCCGGGTCACCGGCCGAGGCGGCTGGTCTGCGGGTGGGCGACGAGGTCCTTTCGATCGATGGCATCGAACCGCTTGATGTCATCGAGTGGCAGCAACTGACCGATGGTGCAGCACCGGTGCTGTTGGTCCATCGATCAGGAATTCCCATCGATCGACGCGTCCAGATCCGAAAGGAGGATGGGCTGCCCTTAGGAGCCCGAGTCGATTCCGCCGTATTCGACCGAATCCGCACCTGCGACAACCACTGCGAGTTCTGTTTCATCTATCAACTTCCCAAGGGGATGCGCAAGAGCCTGTACCTCAAGGACGACGACTATCGCTTGTCATTTCTCTATGGCAACTTCACCACGCTGACGAGGTTTACCGAGCTCGATGCCGAGCGCGTCATTACCGAGCGCTTGAGTCCGCTGTATGTGTCAGTGCACGCATCTGACCCTCAGGTCAGAGCGAACCTGCTCCGGAACCCTCGCGGAGCTACGAGCCTGCGATGGCTCGATGTGCTGCTCGAGGCCGGGATAGAGGTGCATGCCCAAGTCGTTGTCTGTCCCGGCGTCAACGACGATGAAGTGCTTGAGGAGACCCTGCTTGCCTTCCTCGATCGATTCGGCGCCGTCCACAGTGTCGGCATTGTCCCTCTCGGCCTGAGTGATCATTCGAATGAACCCAATATGCGAGCACACTCTCCGACTGAGGCGGCGTCGGTCATCGACGCCGTCGAGCGGGCTGCTGCGCTCAGCGAGGCGCTTTTCGGCGCTCGCCGGTTGTACTGCTCCGATGAGATCTACCTGATCGCCGGTCGGGCCCTGCCCCCGTTATCGGCCCTTGATGACCTGACACAGGTGGAGAACGGAATCGGGATGATCCGCACCTTCGAGGCGTCGTTCCGGTCTCGGCAGGCTTCTAGGGGTGCCGGAGGTCCCACCGGGTTCTTCCGGGCCGTGGATGGAGCACCGCCCTGGGGCTATCGAGCCGAACGAGCCGCCCCGACGGCCGCTGGAACCAGCGGACGCCAGACAGTAGTCCTCACCGGCGCCTATGGCGCCATGATCCTCCCTGACCTGCTTGCAGAATCGGGATTCGGTGGCGTCGAAGTGGTTGAGGTTGAAAATCGATTCTTCGGCGGGAACATCTCGGTGGCTGGACTGATGACCGGGGTCGATATCTCCCGCACGATCGCTCGCCATGGTGGTGCCGCAACCTACCTCTTGCCCGACATCTGCCTCCATGAAGGACGGCTCATTGATGGCATGACCCTTGACGACCTTCCCGGACACATCGAGGTCGTTGCCACCGATGGCGCCGCCCTTCGTGACCACCTCGAGGCCAGCCTTGGCCTGATCGGAGCATCCCTATGAGTCGACGTGCACAAGTTGTCATCGCTGGCCGCCCCAATGTGGGAAAGTCCTCGCTCCTGAACCGAATCGTCGGCCGGCGCATTGCCGTGGTCGAAGAGCATCCAGGCGTCACAAGGGACCGCAAAGTGGTCGAGGCCGAATGGACCGGAGTGCCGTTTGACCTCATCGACACCGGCGGCTGGATGGCCGCTGGCGATGAACTTGACGACAAGGTCTCGGCCCAGGCTCAGAAGGCCTTCGAAGAAGCCGATGTCATTCTCTTCGTGGTTGATGCCTCGGTGGGAGCGACGGGGGATGATCAGACGGTAGCGAGGTTGATCGCGCGCACCGGCCGTCCAGTCCTGCTCGTGGCAAACAAGGTTGACGATCTCGTCCATGAGGCGGCGATCTGGGAGTTGATGACGCTCGGGACCGGCGAGCCATTTCCTGTCAGCGCCCTCCACGGTCGCGGCACCGGAGACCTGCTCGATGCGTTGGTTCGGGCACTTCCCGACGATGTCCTCACCGATGTCGGCGGCGACGATGAGGACCCCACCACTCGCGTGGCGATCGTGGGTCGGCCGAATGTTGGGAAATCAACACTCTTTAATCGGCTCATCGGTGATGATCGGTCGATCATCCATGACATGCCGGGCACCACGAGGGACTCAATCGACACAGTCGTCGACACCGAGGATGGTCCCATCAAGTTCATCGACACCGCCGGGATGCGTCGCCGAGCCCGGACCGAGCGAGGAGCGGAGACGCACTCAGTGTTGCGAGCTCTCGACTCGCTCGATCGGGCAGATATCGCCCTGCTCGTGGTCGACGCCACCATCGGTGCCTCTCATCAAGACCAGCGCCTGGCTGAGCGCATCTCGGTCGCCGGGTGCCCAGCCGTGGTCATCTTGAACAAGTGGGATCTGATCGACACCGAGCAGCGCGAGTCGATCATGGCAGGGGTCGGAGACAAGTTGGCCTTCCTCGGCACTGCACCCGTCATCAAGATCTCGGCAACGACCGGCCAGGGGGTGCACCGGATCCTCCCTGCGATCTTCGAGGCCACCGATACCTATGGGCAGCGCGTTCCTACCGGCGCCCTCAATCGAGCCATTCGCGACCTTCAGTCAAAGCACCCCGCACCCGGCGCGCGCATCCGCTATGCCGTCCAAGGCGACATCGAGCCACCAACGTTCACCCTGTTCTGTTCAGCTCGGTTGCCCCAGACGTATCTGCGATATGTCGAACGATCACTTCGAGAGGCCTTCGACTTCGGATCCACGCCGATGAAGATCCGCGTGCGGATCGGCTGACCGTGCCCTGGTGTGACGCGTGTGACCGCCTCGTCGAGGACTCCACCGTCATCGATGGTGCGTGCCCGACGTGCGGCACTCAAATCGTCGACGCGCAACAAGGACCCATGCCGTGGAAGTTCCGTTTCATGATTGCCGCCACGGCGGTCTATCTGATCTGGAGGGCATGGCAACTGATCATGTGGCTCAGCCACTGACTGACGGCCAGAGGCCCGCAGGCCTAGTCTTCCCTCCATGCCCATCTACCGACTCGGGGACCGGACCCCATCGATTCACCCCGACGCATTCGTCGCTCCAGAGGCGGTGATCATCGGCAATGTCACCATCGGCGCGGAAGCATCGATCTGGCCAGGAACCGTCCTGAGGGGCGACCACGGCACCATCGAGATCGGCGCCAGGACGTCGATTCAGGATGGGACAGTGATCCACTGCGGTCCAGGATTCCCCACCATCGTCGGAGAGCGTTGCGTGGTTGGACATATGGTTCACCTCGAAGGATGCATCCTCGATGACGATTGCCTGGTGGGCTCTGGATCCGTCGTGTTGCACCACGTCACCGTTGGTTCGTGGGCCATCGTCGGGGCGAACGCCGTGGTCCCCAACCACACGCAAGTTCCCCCGGACGCTATGGCACTTGGGGTGCCAGTCAAGATCCGAGAGGGTGCATCAAACCGTGCCTTGATCTCGCACTCGGCCGAGCAGTACGTGCTGAACGCTCGCCTGTTCAGGGCGGAGCTTGTTCGAATCGACAGCTGAGCAGATCATCCTGCGTTCGGAGCGCCCGGCGCCTACCATCGGCTCAACGCATCCATGGAGAGGACGGGCTATGAAGCTCATCGTGGCGGTCATCAAGCCGTTCAAGGTCGACGATGTAAAGACGGTGCTCAAAGAGCGCGGCATCGACGGCATGACACTCACGGAGGCTCAGGGTTTCGGCCGACAGCGCGGACACACCGAGGTGTACCGAGGGGCTGAGTACGAGGTTGATTTCGTGCCCAAGATCCGGATCGAAGTTCTCACCGATGATGATCGGGCTGACGAAATCGTCACCGCCATCGTCGAGAGTGCTCAGACGGGCACCATCGGCGACGGCAAGGTATGGGTCCAACACGTCGAGTCCGTGATCCGGGTCCGCACCGGCGAGCGCGGCACCGACGCACTTTGAGTGGGGGAGTGATGAACACCGTCGACACCTTGTGGGTCATCGTCTCTGCTGCTCTGGTGCTGTTCATGACACCCGGACTGGCGCTGTTCTATGGCGGCATGGTCCGTTCGAAGAACGTGCTGGCCGTGATGATGAACAATTTCGCTGCGATGGGAGTGGTCACGGTCTTGTGGATCGTGGTGGGAGCGACATTGGCGTTCGGCCATGATGTTGGAGGAGGCCTGATCGGCGACCTCTCTCTCTCTGGCCTCAGTCACCTCGGACGATCCCTCCCGGGCTTCACTGCGGGTGGAGCGTCACCAATGGCGGTGCTGACGTTCCAATTGATGTTCGCTATCATCACGGCCGCGCTCATCAGCGGCGGCACCACCGACCGAATCAAGTTTCCCTCGTTCGTCGTCCTGATCTCGCTCTGGTTGTTCTGCGTGTACATCCCGCTGGCTCATTGGGTCTTCAGTCCTGAGGGCTGGCTCGCCACCCACGGGGTTCTCGATTTCGCTGGAGGAACCGTGGTCGAGATCAACTCCGGTTTCTCTACGCTCGCCATCGTCCTGGTGCTTGGCCGCCGGCGGGGCTGGCCCGGGGAGGCCATGGTCCCGCATTCGGTTCCGCTCAGCCTCCTTGGAGTGGGAATCTTGTGGTTCGGATGGTTCGGCTTCAATGCAGGCTCGTCGCTGGCCATGAACTCCGTGGCAGTGAGCGCCTTCATCGCCACCCAAGCTGCTGCTGCCGCGGGTCTCGTTGGCTGGTTGGTCTTCGAAAGGATCACCGAGTCCTATCCGACCACCCTGGGTGCGGCGTCGGGTGCCGTGGCAGGCATGGTGGCCATCACGCCGTGCGCAGGCTTCGTGAGCCCACTCGCGGCGTTGATCATTGGTGGTCTCGCCGGCGTGGTCTGTGCGTTGGCGGTTCGGTTGAAGTTCAAGCTCAAGTACGACGACTCACTCGATGTCCTCGGCGTCCACGGAGTCGGGGGAGTCCTCGGCATGGTCATGCTGGGCCTGTTCGCGTCTCGGTCAATCAACCCAGCCGGACGAGACGGATTGATGAACGGTGGTGGCCTGCACCTCATCGGCAGTGAGCTCATGGCGGTCGGCGTGACGATCGCCATGGCGTTCGGCGTAACGTTCGTCCTGGCCAAGCTCGTCGACATGACGATGGGTCTTCGCGTGGGACCCGAGGAGGAGTTCAACGGACTCGACCTCTCACAGCACGCCGAGAGCGCCTATTCCTAACGAGCACCGAGGAAGTGCCCAAGGGTGCCCTGGGCCACGAGTAGCCTCTGTCCGTGCGCTCTCGACGTCACCTTCCACTCATGGGGGCGATTCTTCTGGGCCTCGTCGCCACAGGCTGCTCGAGCGCATCGGATGCCACATCGTCCACGGACCGACAAGCGAGCCCCAAGCGAGCCGTCGGCCTGCCCAAGCTCGCTGACCTCCCTGCGCACGCCTATCTCAGCGGACCACTGCACGCCACCGGCGGACAGTTCATGACCGATGACCTTGGCCGGACCGTCCAGTTGCACGGCGTCAACGCTGTCTACAAGCTTGCCCCCTACCGGATGACGGTAACCCCCGGGAAGGTCAACACCCTCAACGACGACGACGCCATCCGCATCGCACGTCTCGGATTCAACGTGGTGCGACTCGGAGTCTTGTGGGAGGGGATCGAGCCCGGAGTAGGCGGGCCCAATCAGCCAGGAGTCTGCACGCCCGGCGCCGGTCATGACCCGCACATGTGGAATGCGACGGTGGCGGCTCGATACCTCGATGAGGTGGCCAAGGTCGTCGCCGCGCTTGGACGTCACCACGTCTACGCCCTGATCGACATGCATCAAGATGTGTGGAATCAATTTTTCAGCGGCGAAGGCATGCCGCAGTGGGCAACCTGCACTGATGGGAATCCGATCACCATCCTGCCTGGCCGGTGGTCGGCGAACTACTCGAATCCTGCGGTCGTCTCGTCGTTCAACCACCTCTTCGACAACGACGTGGTCGGGAACCTTCAAGGTGAGTACCAGCGATCATGGACGGCCATCGCCAGACGATTTGCGACCAATCCGTGGATCGTGGGCTACGACCCACTCAACGAGCCAGCCGACTACGCACCCCTCCACGTCCACCACCGCTGGTATGCACCCCGTCTGTCGTGCCTGTACGGGGGATCCTCCGGTGCCATCCGCCAGATCGGCGTCAATGCACCATTGCCCTGTCCCGTCGGATCACCCTCCACCGGCGTCATCCAGGCGATCCAGCGGGTCGATCATGAGCACCTCGTGTTTCCCGAGGTGGACAACGCCTCCCATGGGCGACAGCCCTATCTTCTGGGCCGGATCAACCTTCCTCGGATCGTGATGAACTTCCATGACTACTGCGCCCAGCGGAGTGGCGTGACGGGAAATCCGACTGATCTCGAAGCGTGCTCGTCAGCTGAGCTCGCCACGATGGTGCATCGAACTCAAGAGCGCGATCAGATGGGTTCAAAGGTGACGCCGGCGGGTCCCGCCATGCTCATGACCGAATTCGGAGCCACGGACTCGCACAGCTTGGCCGAGATGCTGGCCATGGACACCACGACCCTTGGTTTGGGCTGGATGTGGTGGTCGTGGCGCTATTACAACGATCCCACGGGGAGTTCAGCTGAAGCGTTGATCAACTCCGAGCAGCAGCTCAGCCCCTCGGCGGCGGCTATCTCGACCACCTATCCCGTCGCCATCGCCGGTACACCGCTGTCGTCAGTTCTCGATCCCGTCGACGGCGAATATGCCCTGACGTACCTTCCGAACCCAAAGGTCAACGCACCAACCACCGTCTACGTCTCGTCAAATACCTACCGGGCTGGCTACTGCACGGTGGTCGTCGGTGGCACCATCACCTCGCACCCCGGATCCGGCCTCCTGACCGTGAACAATGCTCCCGGAGCCGACGTGACGGTCATCCGCATCACGCCACACGCCTGCGTCGGCAAGGTCTCGAGCCCAGCCAAGGTCTAGGACCTCAGATCTCTGCGTAGAGCGCGTCGATCAGCGCACGATTTCGCGTGCTCTGCCAACGAGGGATTACATGGTTCATGACGTAGCCGAAGGCGATCTGATGCTCGGGGTCTGCGAATCCGAGTGCTCCTCCGGTCCCGAAGTGCCCGAAGCTCGTGGAGCTGGTTCCCATCCGTCGTCGCTTGGAGGTAGGAACGAACCCGAGTCCGAACACGACCTCCTCACCGAGGACCGGACACACCCCGGCCGACTGGGGTCGCACCGCTTCGGCGAGGAGTTCTTCGCTCAGCAAGAGTCCCGGGCTCAGCAAGCCCTGGTAGATCCTGGCCAGCCCGGCGGCCGTGGCGTGCCCATTCGTCGACGGGACCTGAGCGCTCCGCCACTGGCGGGTGTTCACCAGGCCAATGGAGGAGTAGCCCGGAGGGTTGAAATAGCTCAGCGCCACCATCTGGGCATCGCCGCGTAGTGCATCAAGATCGATCGTGTGGGGATCCACCGACGAAGCGAAATCAACTCGTGCACAGCGCAGCTGATCGGCGGGAGAGAGGCCAACATGCACATCAGCCTGAACCGCCGAAGCAAAAGACGCGATCTCGACTCCTGGAAGGTCTCCGGTGCACCGACGGACGATCTCACCAATCAGATGCCCATAGGTATTCGTGTGGTACATCACCCGATCACCGGGCGAAGCCCAGGGTGAGGTGGCGGCCAATGCCGAGGTCATCCGTTCCCAGTCGAACAGGTCGACGTCAAAAAGACGTTCCCGGACCGCAGGCACCCCGGCAAGGTGGCTCAGTGCCTGCCGGACGGTTGTCGCCCCCTTCTGCGCCACCGCATATTCCGGCCACAGGCTGGCCACCGCATCGTCGAGGCCGATGAGGCCCTGATCGACCTGACGCAGTGCAGCGAGTGCGATGATCGCCTTGCCGGCGGAGTAGATGTCCACGAGCGTGTCCGGCGTCCAGGCAACGTGCTCAATCGGGTCGGCCCATCCACCAACAAGATCGACGACGACGTCGCCTCGATGGATGATGCAGACGGCCGCTCCCACCTCCCCTCGGCTCGCGAAATTCTCGCGGAAGGCCTCACGCACACCTTCGAGCCCGGGTGCACAGAACCCTGAGATCTTGTCGCCCATGCCCCGAGTGTTTCATGGCCGACCTGAGCCGTGCATCCGTTCTCGGACAAATAGCCTGTCTGCATGGTCATGTCGCAACCAGATCACCACTCGTGAGATCGAAATCATCGCCTCGTCGAGAAGGGACCGTCATCCGTCAGCTTGCCGATCGGTTCGGTTCATCGCTGCTCGGTCAGGCCTGGGAGCGCATGTTCGAGATCGAGTTCATCGATCGTGGCATCGCTTTGGCCGGCAAGGCCTTCGTGTCGTTCTTTCCGCTCGTGATCGTTGTGGCGGCCTTCGTGCCTGAGTCTGTTCGGACGTCGATCATCACGACCCTCGTGCACCGACTTGGCATCGTTGGAGAGGCTCGTCAACAAGTTCGGTCGGCATTGGCCAGCGCCAACGACATCCGTCGGGCCACAGGGGTGCTTGGCCTTGTGCTGACGTTTTTGTTCGCCAGCTCATTCACGACCGCCCTCCAGCGGGTATTCCTGCGGACCTGGCGACGACCCCCAGGTGGTGCTGTGTACAGCTACGTCCGAGGCATCTCGTGGCTTGCGGGCTTCATTGCCTACCTCGCACTGGCGGGAGCGGTCCGATCCACTCTCGGAGACGGATCGATCGCCGAGATCGAGGCCATCATCCTCATCTTGGTCTCGGGTGCACTGGTGTGGTCAGTGACGGCATGGCTGATGCTTCGATTCGAAGTGCGCTTTCGTGTTCTCATCCCCACTGGAGTGTTGATCTCGTCGTTGATGGGTGCGTATGCACTGGTCGCCCCGATGTGGATGCCCTCCCAGATCACCAGCAACTTGCGCCAGTTCGGCATGTTCGGCATCACGCTTGCACTCATCACCTGGCTCTCAGGGGCGTCACTGTGCATCATGGCCGGGACGTGTCTCGGAGTCGTCCTCGTTGAGGACGATGGATCCATGGGTCGACTGTCGCGGCTCAGAGCGACGACCTTGCTCGTCGATGGAGCTCGCCCTTGCCTCCCGGAGAATCGGCGAAGGCGGGGCATCCCTGAGTCCCTCGTCGCTTCTCTAGAACGCGAGGGGTTATGAGCGACCGATACAGTGCCGCCATGGCCGCACCCAACAGGCTCGACGAGCTCGGGTACTACCTGCTTGCCGGCGGGCCAAGCGATCCCTCGGTCGTCCTCGAGGAGGCTCGACAGGGGGAAGAGCTTGGTCTTGGGACGGCCTTTCTCTCAGAACGCTTCAACATCAAAGAACTCGGCGCTCTCTCGGGAGCTGCCTGCGCAGTGACCTCCACGATGAGAATTGCGCTGGCCACCACCAATCACAATCTCCGACACCCGATCGTCTTTGCCTCTTGGGCGACGACCCTCCATCGGCTGAGTGGAGGTCGGTTCATGCCGGGGATCGGTAGAGGAATTGCTCCGCTCCAGCAGGCATACGGGATTCCACCGATCACCACGGCTCAGATGGAGGATTTCGTTGGGCTCATGCGCCGTCTCTGGCACGGAGAGGTGATCTTCGGACATGACGGCCCGGCCGGGAGCTGGCCGGTACTCCACCTCGATGCCAGCTTCGATGAGGACATCCCCTTGTGTCTCGTGGCCTTTGGGCCCGAATCACTCGCTCTCGGCGGCCGTGCATTCGATGCCGTCGTGCTGCACACGTTCTTCAGCGAGGAGACCGTGCAACGATCGGTGGCGGCAGTGAAACAGGCGGCCGAGGAGGCGGGACGAGATCCTTCCGCCATCAAGGTGTGGTCTTGCCTCGCAACCGTCGGCGACCACCTTGACGAGCCACTCCGGCTTCGCAAGACCGTGGGGCGGCTCGCAACGTATCTCCAGGGCTACGGAGATCTCCTGGTGGCCACAAATGGATGGAATCGAGAGGTGCTCGCCAGATTCCGTTCCGACTCGGTGGTGGCATCGATGAGTGGAGCAATCGATGCGGTCGCCACCGACGACGAACTCGAATATTTCGCCGACCTGCTTCCCGAAGAGTGGCTGGCAGCATCAGCCACCGGCACCCCTGAACACTGCGCCGAGAGGGTCCATCAAGAACTGGTGCTCGGCGCCGATCGGGTAATCCTCCATGGGTCCACACCTAATGAGCTTGCCCCCGTGATTGAGGCCTATCGAAACCTCAACGCTCCAGAGTGACGAGAGCGATTCCGTCCGCAGGAGGGGTGCCACCCGTGACCTGTGCAGCATCATCTACGATCACGAATCGGCCATCGAGGGCAGACCAACGTCACGCTATTCCCGATTGTCCGGTTCCTCCGCGGGTCCGAACCCTTGGCGGTCGGTGGTTGATCGAACGGTCTCTCAACCCTGGCCGGCATGGTGGTCGAACACCGATCACGATCAGGCTCACCATGGACGCCCCCGGAGCCGATGTGACCACGATGGTGGTCGCGGGGATCACGGGTGAACCTCAGTGAGGTGGACAGCCACTGGCTCTCAAGCCCGGCCTCGCGATCTTGGTCGATCGTCGCCTGAATCTCAGGGTCATTTGCCAATGAGAGGTACGCAGCTCGTGATGGATGGCGCATCATCGACAGGAACTGAAAGTCCTCGCCCTCTGGACCCACGAAAAGCTGATCAACCATGCCAGCGAAAATGAACTCCGCTCCAGCAGCCTCTCCGAACCGCTTCATCCCCTGTCCATACGTCATCATCGAAGCCATGGCTACCGGGTCCACAAGTCCGTCGGCACCTCGCTTGATCTTGAGGATGTTGCAGGCCACGATCGGCTGATCCTGGGGAAGCACCTCGAACTCGATGAGCTGCGCGTCCGTGGGGGAGATGAACATGAGGCTCCAATGGCCAAGAAGTCAGAGGGTCAGGGCGGTCCCGTGCACCACCGAGGCTCCTTCTGCCTTGTGCGATGTCAGCTCCAGGGGCCACCCCGACCAAGTCGATTGCTCCGATCGCAGCAGTGGCATGCTGCCAAAGGGTGCCTCACGTTTCGGTGCAGCCGGGTGATTGGCAAGACGTTGACCCAGGGCGCCTCGGCTCCCGCCAGCCTGCACTGCAGGTCTGGTCTTCGGATGATGATGGTCGGGCTGCCGGGATTTGAACCCGGGACCTCTTGTCCCCCAGACAAGCGCGCTAACCAAGCTGCGCCACAGCCCGCTGTGTGCCTGCACTCTAGGGTGAGAATTGGCTCAGCGAGAAATCGCCATGATTTCGGGCCTCATCCCACCGCTGCTCTCGCCAAGGGAAGGGCGAAGAAGGCGACGACGACAAAATGGCACAGGGCGCCGAGCACCGTGCCAGCGTGGAAGACCTCGTGGTAGCCGAGTACACCGGGAATCGGGTTGGGTCGCTTGAGGCTGTAGGCCACTGCTCCAATCGTGTAGAAGAGGCCACCAGCCATCAGCCACGCGAACCCAGCCACCCCTAAGACATGGAACAATGGCGGGAGCACGAGCAACGCACTCCAGCCGACGACGATGTACGGGATGGCATTGACCCACTTTGGCGCATCAATCCACAGTTGCCGCTGGATGATGCCGATCACGCCACCAACCCATACCACGAGCAGGATCTCGAGTCGCGGAGTACCGAGCAGAACCAGACCGGCGACAGCGGTGTAACTGCCAGCGATGGCGATGAAGATCGTCGAATGGTCCAGGCGCCGCATCCGTCGGCGGGCCTTGGGCGCCCAGCGCACGCGATGAAAAAGCCCGCTCACCCCGAAGAGGGCCAGCATCGATGCGATGTAGATAAGCAGTGCGATCGTGGCCCCGACGGAAGGGGACTCGAGGAGCAGCCATGGGGCCACGACAAGGAAGACGAAGAATGACACGACATGGAACCATCCACGCAGGGTGGGCCGGTCCTCGATTCCACCAACCTCAGAACCGACACCAGTTGCACCGTCACTGTCAATGGGGTGATTTTGCGTGTGATGGGTCGTTGAATCGATGTCGCTCATCAGATCACACCTGAGCCGATGGGCTTCCGTGGCCCTGCTCCGGGTTGGTGAGCCAGGCCCGAGCCTCGAAGAGCCGAACGATGGTCTCCCCGGTTGCTTTGGCCTCAAGGGCCTCAAGGATCCTCTTGTCGAGGGCATCGAGTAGTTCGGTCAAAGTGGCCATGGGTACAGTCTCGCAGACGACGCGCTCATCGTGACCCTCAGCCACCTGCGGCGGCCGTCACGATCTCGACCTGCTGTCCTGCACGAAGTTCGGTGGCCGACCAGCAGGAGCGGGGAATCACCTCGCGGTCAAGCGCTACTGCCACGCCCTTGGTTGAGGAGATCATCTGGTCCACGAGATCCTCAACCCTGGAACCAGAGGCAACCATTGTCGACGCACCGTTGACGGTGATCTCAATCATCGTGCCGGGATCTCCGCCGCAGCGACGAGATCGGCGGCTGGGTGACGTCGACCGTCGAGTTCGGACGCGATGATCTGGGCTGTCAAGGGCGCGAGAAGAATGCCATTGCGATAGTGGCCAGTGGCGATCAGGACGGGACCGTCATCGAGGCGACCGATCATCGGTGCATTGGTCGATGTGGCGGGCCGGAGTCCACACGCCGACTCCACCAGTTCAAGCTCGTCAATACCAGGCAACACCCGTCGCGCGTCATCGAGGAGGGCGAAGACCTGTCCCGCCTGGACTCGCTCGTCGAATCCTCGCTCTTCCACCGTCGCCCCAACGACCAGTTCACCGTCACGTCGTGGCACGAGGTATACGTTTCGACCGCGGACCGTCGCCCGCACCGTGCGCTCGAGCAGTGGTTCTGTTCCTCGAAGCCGCAGGATATGTCCCTTGACCGGCCTCACAATGGGAAGCGGACCCAAGGTGGATTCCACCAGTCCTGTTCGCGCCCCCATCGCCAGCAGCAGTGACTCAGCGGTCATCGAGTCCCCTGAGCCAAGGTGGACCGTGGCCACTGATCCTGACCAGCCCAAGGCCGTCGCCTCCTCATGCACGAACGACACGCCGGACTCGATGCAGGCGCGGACCAGTCCTGCGAGCAGAAGTCGATTGGAGACTTGATGGTCATTGGGGAGCAGCGCTCCAGCCGCCAGGGTGGGGGAGAGGTTGGGCTCGAGTGACCTCAAGGCGGCAGGACGAAGCTCTTCGACATTCAGGCCCAAGGTGCGTTGGAATTCGAGGGTCCGGATCAGATCCGAACGATCTCCAGCATCCTTGGCAGCAAGAAGGCTGCCCGTCACCTCGAACCCTACTGGTCCACCGATGAGCAGCTCGAGATCCGCAGCGAATTTGGGCCACACACCTGCCCCTGTCACGAGGAGTCGAGTCAAGGCTTCTTCACCGAAGTGCGCCTCCGCCGTCGGCGCCAACATGCCTGCCGCGACCCATCCCGCTCCTCGTCCTGGCTGCGGATCGACCACGACGACGTCCCAGCCTGCACAAGCTGCCTCGAAGGCGCACGACAGCCCGATAACCCCCCCGCCAACAACCACAAGACGACGTCCGGCGGAGGTCATCGCAGGTCTCGGATGTCTCGAGGGCTCACGAGGCCATCGTAGGTCGGCGGTGATGGAGTCCGTCCCTGCTAATATTTGTGGACTGCATTCGGGCCAACGTCGTCCCGGAGTGTTGAACGACTGACGACTGCCCGGGGTTCGCCCCGAAGATGACCTGAAGGAGCCTGATGCAGAGCCCGCAGAGTGGTCCCCCTACCGCGAGGGGACTCTACGACCCACGATTCGAACACGATGCCTGTGGCGTCGGAATGGTCGCCGACCTCCACGGCCGCAAGAGCCACGACATCATCGATCAGGCGCTCACCATCTTGGAGAATCTGGCCCATCGTGGCGCCTCGGGCGCTGAGACAAACACCGGCGATGGAGCCGGGATCCTCATCCAGGTTCCTGACGCATTCCTGCGCACCGCCGTCGAAGATCTCCCCGCCCCTGGTAGCTATGCCACCGGACTGGTGTTCCTTTCAAAGAACCCTGACGTCGCCTCCTTGGCTCGGTCCGCCTTCGAGGCGATCGCGGCCGAGGAAGGCTTCGCGGTCCTCACCTGGCGCTCGGTCCCGGTTGAGTCGTCGGATCTCGGCGACTCGGCCCTGGCGGCTGAGCCGCTGATCGAGCAGGTGGTTCTCGTGTCGTCATCGGAGCAGACCGCAGGCCGGCTCGGCATCGACATCGACCGTTGCGCCTTCGTGGTGCGCAAGCGTGCCGAGCATGCGATTGAGGGGCTCTATGTGCCTTCGCTGTCCTCGAGGACCATGGTCTACAAGGGCATGCTCACCTCCGAGCAGTTGCGGACCTATTTCCTCGATCTCTCCGAGCCGGCGATGGAGTCGGCCGTCGGCCTCGTCCACTCGCGATTCTCAACCAACACCTTCCCGAGCTGGCCGCTCGCCCACCCCTATCGACTCATCGCTCACAATGGAGAGATCAATACCGTCCGCGGAAATCGAAACTGGATGCGCGCACGCGAGGCCCTGTTGGCCAGCGATCTGATACCCGGAGAGATCTCTCGGCTGTTTCCGATCTGCACCGAAGGCGCCAGCGACTCGGCGTCGTTCGACGAGGTGCTCGAGCTTCTCCACCTCGGTGGTCGGAGCCTGCCTCACGCCATGTTGATGATGATCCCTGAGGCTTGGGAGCGCCATGAGTCGATGGACCCGGACCGCCGAGCTTTCTACGAGTTCCACTCCGCGCTCATGGAAGCCTGGGATGGTCCCGCCAACGTCGCCTTCACTGACGGCACAGTCATCGGGGCGGTTCTCGATCGCAATGGCCTTCGACCTGCGCGCTACTGGGTCACCGAGGATGGTCGGGTGATCTTCGCCAGCGAGGTCGGCGTCTTGCCCGTCGATCCAAGCACGGTTGTGCGCAAGGGACGCCTCGAGCCAGGTCGCATGTTCCTCGTAGACACCGATCAGGGGCGGATCGTGGCCGACGATGAGATCAAGGCGTCGTTGGCGGCTGAGCAGCCCTATGCCACCTGGCTCGGCGACAACCTGGTCAACCTCGATCTGCTTCCCGATCGGCGGATGCTCACTCCACAGCATGCCAGTGTCGTGACGCACCAGCGGCTCTTTGGGTACACCGCCGAGGAGCTTCGGGTGATTCTGCGACCCATGGCCACCTCGGGTCTCGAGCCCATCGGCTCCATGGGTTCGGACACCCCGCTCGCCGTACTCTCGGAGCGGCCCCGCTTGGTCTACGACTACTTCATCCAGCTGTTCGCTCAGGTCACCAACCCACCACTCGATGCCATCCGAGAAGAGCTGGTCACCGCCCTGTCTGGTTCCATCGGCCCAGAGAGCAATCTGCTCAACCCCGGCCCCGAGAGCTGTCGGCAGATCGTGATCAGTCAGCCGGTCATCGATCGAGACCAGCTCGCCAAGTTGATCTACGTCAACGAGCACGGGGAGACGCCTGGGTTCGAATCATTCGCCATCGACGGACTGTTCCCGGTGCCGCGTCCCGGCGAGGATGCAGGAGCACTCCTGGCGGAAGCCATTGCGTCGATCTGCAGTCAGATCTCGGCAGCGATTGCTCAAGGCGCCAACATCATCGTTCTGTCCGACCGCAACTCCACGATGGAGCTCGCCCCGATCCCATCGCTTCTGCTCACGGCCGCAGTGCACCAGCACCTGGTCCGCCAGAAGGAGCGCACCAAGGTCGGGTTGGTCGTAGAGAGCGGCGATGCCCGAGAAGTTCACCACATGGCCCTGCTCATCGGATTCGGAGCCGGAGCAGTGAACCCGTACATGGCGTTCGACACGATCGACGACATGATCTCGTCGGGTCTCCTCGAGGGGGTCAGTCCACGCCAGGCTCACAAGAATTACACCAAGGCTGCATCCAAGGGCGTGCTCAAGGTCATGTCCAAGATGGGTGTGTCGACGGTGGCGTCGTACACCGGCGCCCAGATCTTCGAGGCCATCGGCTTGTCTCAGCCCGTGATCGACCTCTACTTTACCGGGACCTCAAGCCGTATCGGCGGCATCGGTCTCGATGTGTTGGCACAAGAGGTGCTGCTTCGCCACCGAGATGCCCACTCCGCTCGACCCACCGAGCGCGCTCATCGAGAGCTTGCCGTCGGTGGCGAGTATCAGTGGCGGCGAGAGGGTGAGGTCCATCTTTTCAATCCCAAGTCAGTCTTCAAGCTGCAGCACGCCACCCGCTCTGGCCGCTACGAGATCTTCAAGGAGTACACGCAACTCGTTGACGACCAGGCAGAGGAGCTCTGCACCCTGCGGGGGTTGATGCGACTGCGAACGGACGAATCAACACCCTTGGACATCGGCGAGGTCGAGTCGGCAGCACAGATCGTGGCACGCTTCAGCACCGGAGCGATGTCCTATGGCTCGATCTCGGCAGAGGCCCACGAGACACTGGCGATCGCCATGAACCGCCTCGGTGGCCGTTCGAATACGGGTGAGGGCGGCGAGGACGTGAAGCGCTTCACCCCAGACGCCAATGGAGACCTGCGACGCAGCGCCATCAAACAAGTTGCGTCGGGGCGCTTTGGCGTGACAAGTGACTACCTCGTAAATGCCGATGACATCCAGATCAAGATCGCTCAAGGTGCCAAGCCCGGGGAGGGCGGACAACTGCCGGGGCACAAGGTCTATCCCTGGATCGCCGCCACCCGTCACTCGACACCAGGTGTCGGCCTCATCTCGCCGCCACCGCACCATGACATCTACTCAATTGAGGACATCGCTCAGCTGATTCACGACCTCAAGAGCGCCAATCCGAAGGCCCGAGTCCACGTCAAGCTTGTCTCCGAAGCTGGGGTCGGCACTGTGGCTGCGGGAGTGGCCAAGGCTCACTCCGACGTCGTCCTCATCTCAGGCTACGACGGCGGCACCGGAGCCGCTCCGCTCACGTCGCTCAAGCACGCGGGTGGCCCCTGGGAGCTTGGGCTCGCCGAGACCCAACAGACCCTTCTCATGAACGGGCTTCGCGATCGCATCGTGGTGCAAGTCGATGGCCAGATGAAGACCGGACGCGACGTGGTGATCGCAGCACTTCTCGGTGCAGAGGAGTTCGGCTTCGCCAGTGCACCTCTGGTGGTGTCGGGCTGCGTGATGATGCGCGTCTGTCACCTCGATACGTGCCCCGTGGGGATTGCCACCCAGAACCCCAAGCTTCGA
>Ga0209499_1000594_pt1 | contig 26709 bp, 45 predicted proteins | sample C_130208_EF_Meta_FD_187306 | JGI IMG/M metagenome (GOLD analysis project Ga0209499, IMG submission 187306) | Freshwater microbial communities from Lake Croche, Canada to study carbon cycling - C_130208_EF_MetaG (SPAdes) (version 2) | ecosystem: Environmental > Aquatic > Freshwater > Lake... | reverse complement strand
GAATGCCTTTGCCTTTGAATGCGCTTGCCACAGTTAACAATTCGGGTGTCATCCAAGTTTCGCCCATAAATACATAAGCACCCGTACCAAATTCTTGGTAAGGCGCGTATTCAATTGCGTTTTCTAAAACTTTATTTAATGGCTTTGAATTGTCAAATGTATTGCCTGCACGCAATCTACCTCTATCAACTCCAACTCCTTGCGGTGAACCCGATACTTGTTTATTATTTATTCTAATTACGCTATCATCCATTGCCCTGTTAACACCTTCCACAAGTTTTTTTTCGGCTTTTTCAATAGCCAATTGTAATTCTTTGCTTCCAATTAAGTCAACTTTTAGCATTATAATTTCTTTGAAACTCCTTCAAACTTGTAATACTGATAACGATTGTTTATGTCGTTAACGTTTTGCACGACGTATTCTGCGCCCTTAAACTCTACAACATACGACGCATCGAATGGCACGCCGTAACGAATATAAAAATCAATTATGTCGTCATATATAATTTGCGCCTGGTCGGTACTTCTTGAATTTGCGCGCGGAATAGCCATACACCACACCTCTTGCGATGTGTACGTTGTAACGTAGCCGCCGCGCCCATCACTTGTTAGTGTAGGTTTCTTTAGTGTGCATCTATCTTTCAATGATGCCGCCGTAATCTCGCCCGTTCTTCTTGCTATTTTCATAGTTACATTATTAATCCAATGCGTGAATATTTTTGACAAATAGTGACAACACTTGCTGGCATATTTAAAGTTGCTTCGTCACCACGATTCTCATACCAAGAAGTTACTTGATTCAATATTGCAATCTTTAATTCAGTAGGCACGTTGTCAGTATAACCCGCCGTGTATGTTGCTTTTAAATATCCGCAAGGAATAGGTATGCGCGGAAATTGATTCCCTTCGGTTATAACCGTTGGAACGTTGCCATTAAAGTCTTTCCACGCTATTGTTGAAGTGACTGGGCCGTAAGGAATCTCGATTGCACCTTGCCAATTCTGAATTTCTGCCACAATGTTTTTAGGAACTAATGACAACCCCGTCATTTGCTCAATTGCTTGTCGTGCTGCTTTTATCCAATACCCAAATAAAGTGTCTTGAATCGCGCTTGTAACGTCAACACGCGCATAGGCTTTCGCTTCGTCGATTGTAACGGGTTCGCTAGGGTAACCAATTTCGGTTATTGTTTCGTCAATTACATAACTATACATATTGTTTTTTTTTGTTGTGTTCGTTAATTTTCTTTTGCATAAACTTTTCTAGTTCCTCAAGTTTTTTAACAGGCGATATCGCACGTTTTTTAATCGCTGCGCTTGCTTTGTCGTATTCTTTTTTCTCGTCCATTTTGTTTATTGCTTCAATCCACGATTCAAAATTACTACAAAAAATACCATCGTCGCCCAAATTCTCACGCAGGCCCCAGGTATCGTTACAAATCACGGGTATTCCGCTACAAGCCGCTTCACTTGCCGTGCGTCCCCAAGATTCGTATAGTGATGGCATCAAAAGTAATCTTGTGACCTTGTACACATTGCGAATGTCGCTTTGAATGTCCCATATTGTCACGTTAGACGCTATTGGTGGCGATTGAATGCCGTAGCCACCCAATACTGCCAAAAACCTTTTATCGGGCAATGCTGCGGCTATTTTTGCGAACATCTCAACACCTTTGCCGCGATTGCAATTAATTAGCGTGATATATTCCGCGTCGGTATTGTCAACCTGGTAATCTTGTGGGTCAACGGGTGGCGTTATTGTTATTCCGTCATTTGCGTAGTTACTTTCGCGCTCTACATACGGATTGTTGTAAACAATTGAAACGTGTGGGTTTCTATTTAATGTCGTTTCATAAAACGTGTTGTGCATATAGAAAATAATCGGGCGCAATGTTGAAACGTCTTCAATAGTTACTTGCGTAAAATCTAGTGCGGTTGTTACTACATCGGCCCATTCGTACCAAACGTTGTCACGCGCCACAACTTGCACTTCGTCTATCTCGTAGGGCATTTGCATACGTCCGCGCATCACTACAACTTCGTGACCGCGACTAATTAAAAACTTGTGTATGGTGTGTGCATTGACACTATCGCCCGCGCGATAATCGGGTAAATAGTATTTTGCAGAATATAGTATTCGCATACACAAATATAAACAAAAAAACCCTCGCATTTCTGCAAGGGTTCTTACTATAAACTAAACCACACCAAGATTAAGCAAGTGTTCCGTAAGCGGCAGAAGCACCCAACATTAAGTTGATTTCTTCTTGACACTCAATTCTTGCAGTAACTAAATTCTGAACGAAGTTTGTTCCGTTCTCGTAACTTAATTCAATTGCAAGACCTTTAACTTGTACACGCTCTAGGTAATCAGTATCGATTAACAATACTTTGTTATTTGTAACCCAAGATGCAGGAAGGATAGGTACTCCGAAGATTGTCACACCTGTTCCGCTTGCATTCAAAGTTAAACCACCCGCACCAGAATAGTATCCGTTTGTGTAAGTAGATTTAAGCAAAGATGCCATCATTGCGTTTGAAACTAAACCATAAGAAACGTTATAGTTCAAATCCATTTGTTGTGCAATCATATCGATGATTTTCTTAACGTTGTCAGTTTCTGCGCTTGTTGTAACGGTTGCAGCGGCACTAACAGTTGTGAAGAAACTTGCATTCTCTTTCTTAAAGAAATCTCTCATCAAGATTCTTGGTAAAGTTGATTGCAACCAAGGTAAACTTGTAGCCATTTGCTTTGTGAAAGTTGAATAACCCGCAAGGTAGTTTTGAACAACTTTAACTTCAGTAAAAGAATAAGTGTTCTCTGCTTTGGTAGAACCTTCGCTTTGTACTGCGATGTTGTTTGATGCAACTTGCTCTTTGTAGAACACATACAAACCAGTTTCAGTGTTAACCGTTGGGGTTAAATCACGGAAGTTAATTTTTTGTGCTGGCAAAATTGCTTGACGAATTGAATAGGTTGCTTGTGGGTCACCTACTAAATTGTTCAATCCCATTGCTTTTACGTTAGGAAGTTCAATACGGAACTTTCTATCTGAACGTAATTTTTGAGTCATTTCGTTGTCAATTCCTTCTTTGAAATTGATTCCGCTCAATGCTTCTGCAATTCCTTCTGAAAGGGTTTGCTCTTTTTTCTCACCGATAACATTTGACTTTGTAGCCAAAGAATCGAATTGAGATTGCATTTCTTTTTGGAAAGCACGAATTTCGTCGCTGCTTTTTGCTTCTGCGCTTGCTGCAAATGCAGCCATTTTAGCGTCGATTTGGGCAGTTAATGCGCCATAATCCTTCGATTGCTTTTCGCTCTCGGTCTTAATTTTTTCTACCATTTCGGTCATTTTACCTACTTCGGCTAAAATTTGATTGTCCATTTTAAATAAATTTAGAAAGTTTTAAATTTGATTGTCTTAAGGCTTCTAGTATTTCATTTCTCGGCTCTACTGACTTCTTGCGGTCGGGTGAAGTGAGCAATTCGTCTATTGCACTTTGTATTTGTTTTATTTCGATTTCCAATAAGGAAAAAGTTTTATCGGTAAAAGTTCCTTTCTTTGCTATGCTTGATAGTTTCTCAAATCGTTGTGTTAATGTGTCGGCCATCTCATTTGTAAAATAATCTTTCGTAATTGCCAATGTTGGTGTCAATGGATTTGCACCCCATAGCACCGCACTACCTTCGTACAATCTTACTTCTTTAATTTGCCTTACTGTTTGTTCCTGGTCTTGCCAATCGCTTTTGATTGTTGCGAATCCAATTGAGTGTTGATTAATCAATCCCGCCGTGTACATTTTTAAAACATCTTCACCCACTTCGGTGTCAAGTATTTCAGTAACGGCAACCAACATATCGCCTTCTTCGTACAATTCGCTCGGCTTACCTATTACGCTGCCCATTGTTGCTTTATGGTCAATCAAAGACCATATTTGATTCTTACCCATTGGGCCGCACTCAGCAATTGTCTTTGTGAACGCACCTGGCATAATTATATCCGAATCCAAATCCACGTTTCCCATTCTTGACCATACGGCCTTAACTTTACGGCACGCGGTGTCAACGTCCACCACATCGCCAACCATATCTTTGTATTCGTACTTCTTCATACTCGTTGTTTTTACAAAATTAGTTATTTTTTCATTTATGCAAATATATTTCTATTCACTTGCGCTGCTTGATATAATTGTCTGAACTCGCTTGCGTTTTGTGGTCGATATTCTTCAACAGGAACGGGCCGTCCTTGTCCATCTCTAATCGGCACAAACGCAACAACACATCGACAATTGCAAACGTTTCCCGCACTTCCGTTCGGGTCACCTGGGTATTGCATCGCGTCGAGTGCGCTCGTTGACGGCACAACAAAAGGTTGGTCAAATCCAACCGCAACGCCATTCATATGTAAATGGTCGAATTGGTCACGCGGAATCCTTCTTGTGCGTTTGTCTTGTGCTGAAATCCATTGTTTCATTACGGCAACACTAGAACCCGCCGCCGCTATCATTGCACCGACGTTTGACGCGCGCATTGATTCCGTACGCACGATTAATTCTGCGCGTTGACGCGTGATGTCGCTATCTTTTAACGCTGCCACCATTTTATTGATTCCCCAACCTTCGTCTTGCCCTTGTAATAGAATGCGTTTAATCTGATTAAACGTTGTATTCGTTATTGGCTGCACAATATCAGTCATTAAAAACAATTCGTAATATCTGCGAATTATATATTGCCACAACGATTCTTCTTCTTTGTTATCGTCTTTTTTTACTTGTCTTTTAATGTCTTTTTGTGTCACGTTTGCCATTGTTATGCCGCCCGCTTCGTACATTGTCATTAATGTATCATACAATGGTTGCGTTGGTAAATCGGTCGGTATTGCGTGCTGATTCTTCTTGTATTCTACTATAAACGCGTCGATTTGTTCTTGTAGGCACGCGTAAATTAACGGCCTATAAGCGTTTTGTAATTTTAAAACGATGTTCTTATATGTCGAGTAGTAACTCACTATTTCGCGGGTGGTGTTGGTTTAGAATATGGATTCAATCCCGATGGCAAATTAATAGGCGGATTCTCAATGTTGTCAAGCGTTGTAATTGATGACGGAACTAAAATCGTTCTGCGTGTTTGCTCATCCATCCACTCGGGAACTTTCTCGCCAAGTATTTCGTATCTGCGCTCAAGTGTTAAACAAGATTTTTCAAGCCAAGTAACGGTATCAAGTTTGCCCTCTTGTAATTCGGTGTAAACACTTGTGTCAAAATCAATAACGCGCCCTTTAGCGTTCCAATCCTTTTGAAATTTACGATTGAATTGGTCGCGAATTGATGCAAGCGCGGGAATGGCACAACGCACCGTCAATGCTTTCTCACCTTCTTTTGTGTTACTAAATGTTTTATTATCGGGGTCGTTCAACAATTGTGACGGCACTTGATAAACATTACAAAGTGCGCGTAAATCCATATTCTCTGCGTTCAACAAATCTAAATCGACAGGCGACAAACCAAGCGGTGTGAATCCCATTTTGTATCCACTCGTTGCAACCTGGTTGAATTGGTCACTACCTTGAAACTGCGCTAACTTCTTTCTCACGGCCATTGCTTCTTGTACGGCAACGTTTCCGTCATATCGTTGGTCATCTACAAACAACACACCTTTAGGGCCGCCGTTCTTGTATGCGGCAACGCTTGCGTTCTTGCCTTCGTTGCTTCGTGTTAATACTTTTGCGGCTGCTTGTAGTGGCGATAAGCCGTACAATTGCAATCCTATGATTGACCACTCGGGGTTAAAGTATTTATCGTGCAATATCTCCTCTTTATCAAACATCTGAATGTATTGCATATAGAGTTGATAGCCTGTAATGTTAATCGGAAACTCGTTTAAGTTCGCAATTATCGACATATATTGCGACGGCATTATGTGTAGACTGTTAGGCATTCCTATATTCTTGCCCGCTAAAATCTTCTTGCCGTAAACGTAAGTATTACCAGTGATAAGTTTAAAACCGACCATTTGTTCTATTAAATCGCCCCAAGTATCTTCATCATTCGGGTGCAATAACAAATCAGTCACTTTTGTAGGTGTTTTAACTAATCTTAAAGCCGCTTCTTTAATCTCTGCGACTTTGTCCCAATCTTGAATCAAGTCGGGACGCGCTAACATCCCTTTGTATTGCTTATATTTTTGTTCGTCAATTACTTCGTACTCTGCCCAAGATGCTTGCTTACATTTTTCTTCTATCAAACGAATAATTGAATAAACTATATCGTTTGCGCAATAACCATTTTTAACTTGGTTAACGCCGTTTTGACCTTGCCAGGTTACAACATCACCATACATAGGCGGCGGATTATTGCCAAGATAACCATTGCGAAGTGTAGATGGTAGCATCTGCGCCGTTCCAACTAATTTGTCGATGCGTTTTTCCGTTAGATTTATCAGAAACTTATCAAATATGTTCATTGTGAAGGATTATAAAGTAAAATTACTACAAATTTGTTATTAATAGTCATCTTGTGGTGTAGGCACGAATCTTGGCATCATTTCAAACGCTTCACGCATCATTAACGCGTCACTAAAATCGGGCGAGCGACCTATCAATTCCTTGACGTGGTCTTTGCTTATAATACCCTTTTTTAAGTCAGAATCTAATCGTTTTTGTTTCACTTGCTCTAGTTCTTGAATCACCCATTCACGCACGCGGTCATCGTCGTAAGTTATGTAAATCCCGTTGTTATTTACGCGCTCTGCTAACTTATAATAACATTGCGATTTCTGATTGTCGAAGTTTTCGGGTTTTATATTTCCTTTTTGGTCTTTTTGCGGGTTGCTCGGTGATGGCAACGCGCGCGCATTGTTTACAAATCCTTTGCACCCGTAGAAATCTACAACGCCACCGCCCAATCCGTCCTCATCAATGAGAATATCAGACTTACCGCATCCAAGACGTGAGCGCGCCGCTTCTAGCATCTGCGTCGTTGTTGCCAAGTCTTGCTTTTGATAGAATCGTATATGTCCGCGAAATCCTGTCCATTCAATAATTACAATTTTGTCGCCACCAAGTCGCGCCATATCCGCCGTTATACATTTGCGGCCCTCAATGACGTGGTTGTTACTGAATGTGTCAATGATTTTGTTGTAATCTATCAACGCGCTCGCGTCGGTGTCTACTTCCCAATTGCCTTGTAGTAAACGCTCGCGCTCGTTCGGTGTTAAGTTTCTTTCAAGATTGTCAAGATAACCATCGCTTAACATCTTGTTATCCTGTGGCAATGCTTGTACAAACTTGCGCCACAATGGTAATGTGTTCGCCTTGTTTGGTATATAATAATCGCGATATAAATAGTTTTTTGACGGGTTGCACGTTTGCAACAATTTAGCCGTTAGTTTGTATTCATTATTTTTCCAACGCCCTAAAGATGCCGATAAGTTGTTTTTTGCTGCTTCTTCAAATTCGCCCGCTTCTTCTATCCACCCGCGTGTCATCTGCATTGAACCAAAACGATAGTATTCGGGGTCGCTAGGTAAGTATTTTGCATCTAACAAATACACGCGTGAACCATTATGTAATTCGTAGTAGTTATCTTGCCCGTTATACTTCCATTGGTCGGCTCTTATGTTCCAATGCGCAAATACTTCGTGAATTGATGGAATTGTGAACTTCCTAATATTAGTTAACGACTTACGCGCAATAAAATAGTTTGTTCCTGGATACAAGAACGCATCGCCGAAAATAAGAGAAACGCCAAGATATGACTTGCCGCTTCCCTTACTTCCGCCGTATGCGATGTCGGTTGTTGTTGAATCAACCCACAACTTGCAAACTTCTTTTTGCTTTAAATTTCCGTGCGTATTAAATTCTATTATCACTTTATTTCGTCGTTAATATCAAACTTTGCCGTCGTTACACAAAGCAAGACGCTTCCTATTTCCAATACAAATTTGTGATACACACCGCGCTCTATTTTAATCTTGCAAGGTGCGTCAACATTGTAATCTATGTCTTTGCCGATGTGCAATTCTTTAAACGAACCATACAATAAGAAAAACACTTCCTCTTTTTTTAAATGGTAGTGGTCGCCTATCGGTATTTCAGACAAAGCGACTACAACTTTAGCCGCTTTGAATGTTTCGTCCTCAATATATTCGTATAAAATTCGTCGTTCGTCTTTAGACGTTATAAAGGGCAAGTTCTGCATCTACCATAATTTTTACAAGTTCGTTGAATTTTACTTTAGGAGCAAAACCTAAAACTTCTTTAGATTTTGTTGAATCTCCAAGTAATATATCTACTTCGCTAGGTCGTGTTAATGATTTGTCATATTCGACATAATTTTCCCAATCTAAAATGCCAACGTGTTCAAATGCTTTTTGTACAAACTCTTTCACACTATGCGTTTCGCCTGTTGCGATTAAGAAGTCACCAGGTGTGTCGTGTTGCATTATCTTATAAATCCATTCGCAATACTCTACGGCGTAACCCCAATCGCGCTTTGCGTCTAGGTTTCCAAGTATAATTTTATCTTGTTTCTTGTTTACTATCGCTGCCACGGCCATTGCTACTTTGCGCTCGAGAAACTCCTCGCCACGTCTAGGTGAGCAATGATTAAACAACCAACCGCAATAAATTTTCATTCCGTATGATTCACGATAGACGCGCGCCATATAATATGCCGCCGCTTTACTCACTCCGTATGGTGAACGTGGATAGAATGGTGTTTTCTCGGTTTGCGGTATCTCCATTACTTTACCAAAGCACTCGCTCGATGTTGCTTGATATATTTTGCAATCAATACCTAATGAGCGCACGCTTTCGATGATGCGAAGTAACCCGTTGCAATTCACATCCATTGTCATTGCTGGCACTTCGTAAGACCACTTTACTTGACTCATTGCGGCCATATTATAAATTTCGTCGGGCATACAAGATTGAATCGCTAAATGCAAAGAGCCGCCGTCGGTCATATCTGCGTGATACAACGTGATTTTGTCTTTGATGTGCGCGATGTTCTCGTGAATAGGCTTTGAAGTGCGTCGAGTGATACCGAATACTTCATATCCTTTACTCAATAACAATTCGGCTAGATGGCTGCCATCCATTCCGTTAATTCCTGTGATAAGTGCTTTCATATAGTTGTTTTGTGGTTTATACGCCCCAATTTAGAAACGTCGGTTTAATAGGTGTGTGATGCGGGTATGCAAGTGTGCCGTAATCTTGTATCGGTATGTTGTGCAAACGCATCAACGCGCTTAAGTACGCCTGGTCGTGTCTACTGCCTTTGTAATTTAAATTTCTTGATGTGTCGTGATGGAACGAACCATTGATGCTGCCTTGCAACCATTTATCAAATACTTCAACGCATTTTTTGTTCGTGAAATCAAACATAATGCAACAAGCCATTATTTGTTTCCATCCAATGACATCGGGAACGCCTAACTTATTAAGCGCGAAGTCGCTAATCCAATCTTCGAGCGAATGTCCTTCATTGTTCCACGCCAAGATGCCGTGTTCTTTGACTTGCACCCATAACGGTTCAACGGGTAGCATTACGCGAATAGTAGAATCGCACCAAAGAATGCGTGTGTATCCTTTTTCTCGTGCTTCTTGTATAGCGAATGGCTTGAATTGGTACGGCATATCTGCGTGCTGCCACGACTTGCCGTGTTTCTCGGTCACAGGCCAAGAACCAAGTTCGATGTTGACGCCGTAATAGTTTTTACAATAACCATCAACGCTGCGCATTAAATAGTCGCCTTCATAATTACCCAAAGACGATTCGATTAATGCTAATTGTGCTTTATTATAATTCTCGCGTCCTTGTGATGCGACGCTAACTAAACAACTAGAGCGCATAAACAAGATTTTCAAGTGAACGATATATTTCTTTGAATCTTTCGGGAACCAATGCGCGTATTTCGGATTCAACGTGCCTGTCGTTGTTGTATTCAATACAAAGACATTTAACGCCATCTAGGTCTATTTGTTTTAAGATGTCAATGTCCATTCCCTCGGCGTCTATGCTAATGAAATCATATTGCTCTTGTGTGAATGTGTCGTAAGTCATTACTTTAACGCGCACTGGCTTAAACTCCGTGCCTTTCCAACGTGCCATTTCAGTTTCTTTGATAGTTGACAACAAAGACGTGTCGCCCTTGTTTAAATGCGTTCCCATATCGTACAATTGAGTAAAGCCGTTCTTTTTTCCTATCGCTACTTTGTGCGTTGTTACGTTGTCGTTCTTCTTATACAACATTTCTAGCATTTTATACGCGGTCGGTGATGGTTCTACCAAGTCGGCTTTCCATCCTAATTCAATCAACGCGCGTGAGTTTGATAACGTGATGCCATCGTTTTCGCCGATGCTCAATAACTTACCAATGTAACCTTGAAAGTAGTTTTGTATCGCGATGTCTTCTTGGTTTTGTGAGTAGTGGTTCATTTACTTGTGGTTTACAAATTTATATGTGTATAGTTCTTTATCAATCAAAGTTTCTGTCTTTATCAATCCACGCTTGTGTAGTTGAGTAGCAAAGTTGTAGTCTTCTTCGCGATATTTATTCTCAAATGGTACTTGCAGCGCTATGCTGCGTTTAATCGGCACGATGTGATTAGGGTAGCGCAAATAAACTTCTTGCCCGTTTCTTATCTTTGATTTGTATGGCAAGTCTTTAGATATGTACCATTTCTTTGGGTTTGTTCCGTCAGTAGTCATAATACCATTAAACACAATAGCGTCCGTGTCTTGTTTCGCGGCTTCTAGTATGCTGCTAACGTAATCGCTCGCGACTTCGTCGTCGTCATCAACGTGAACGACGTATGTTCCGCGTGCGATGTTGACCAGTGCGTTTCTTTTGTTGCCTGTGCTTATTTCTCCGCCGTCAACGTGTGTAAGTATTTCTACTTCTTCGCTTCCGTTTATTTGTCTTCGTAGTTCGTCAACAAGGCCGTGCATCATACCCGACCGCTTGTGTAGTGAGCAAATTAAGATTGAAAGTGTCATATTGTGGTGTGTTTAGTGTCTATTTTGGAAATCCCATCGCCTTACGTCTATCGTATGTTATCTTGTCTTCGTGATAGTGCGATTCACTCTCACGCAACAAATCATCCGCGACGGCCTTGCCCCACGCTGGATGTTGGTGTTCAAATATTCTCTCATTCACAAACTTGTATTCATTGCGCATCTTTGCCACTTCGGTCGCCTCGTTGTCCGACCATAATGATTTGTAATCGGGATGGTAAATGTAGTTATCCAATTCGTAGTATCTACGGCTCATTATAGACAATGTTGACAAGTCTTGAGTATATCCGTCGGGAAAGTGTACAAACCCTTTAGAATCGTCTTTAAATGCGTCTACGATGCGTTTATCAAACGCGGGTATTAAGAACTTCATATCGTCCGACATATTTACAAGAATGTCCCATTCACCCGAGTCGTCCATATCGCGATTGATTGCCTCAATCTTGCTCACTTTGTTTCCGTAGCGAATAGTTATTTCGTCGCGCTCGCCTATCCATTTGAGCATTTCAAAGTTGTACATCGTAGTATCGTCAACGTCTGCGCTTACTAAAATCTTGAATGGTTGACTTGCAAAGTCTTCAATGTTGCATATCGCACGTTTGAATTTCTCGGGTCTTGAACGGGTGGCGAATTTGTATAGTATCATAGTATTTTCATTCCTGTTATTTGCATTGTCAATGGTGCTTCGGGGTCGCCTGTTATTTGCAATGGTAACAATTTGCTACTTAACTTGTAAAACTCCGTTGCGTTTTCTTTGCCCCACGCAAACAAATTTGCTTTCGGGTCTTCTTGCATCTCGGCAAATGCTATCTCAAATACTTTGCGCACGCTCATAAGTTCTGTGTTTGGTTTACCCTTTACGCGTCCGCCTGTTTTGGGTGTTCCTTTTTTTCTTCCAGCCATTTCTATCGATTTCTATTTTCAAATCAAAGATAGCGTTAAATTATTACAAAAAAATAGCGCAAGCGCCTCTCTTTTTTTTCTTTTATTTTATTTACTTTTATTTAATGCTATAACGTAGTTGTAACAAGGTTACTAACCTGGTTATAACCTAGTTACTAATATGTTCATATTGACGCGTGTATGTATTATAAAAATATTCTACGCATCCAATTTTACCTAACCAAGAGTATCTTACTTTTTGTATGTGAATTTGCACGTTTCCTGTTTCAAAATCTCTATAAACCGTCAACCCGTTATCGGTCTTATTATTAAAATGCGCACTACCCGAAATTGAATACATTGTTGGCACTTCATACTTTTTTTGCCCTAATGGCTTTTGTAATTTTGCTGGGTGCGCGACGATAATTATATGAATGCCCAATTTTATGGCTGCTTGTTTTATTTTAGTAAGCGAATCAGAAATGTATAACGTTTCAGGCATCCCAACAGGTATTTTATGTTCAATGTAATTCCAAGGGTCTATCAATAAGCCGTTAATGCCCTTTCTTGCGACTAATTCGCTTGTTTTAGCAAGGATACCTTCTAATGTGATGTCTGTGTTGCCTGTGTTTATAAAAGCGAAATTTGAGCCTATAAACGTTAAAAGCATTTCAATATCGCCTGAACTTACTCTATTTGTAGGGTCTTTACGAAAGTCAAACGCTTTGCCGCTCAATTTCTCTACTAATTTAGTTGCGTGTAGTGCTGCGGGTGTGTTCTCAAAAGAACAAACGGCCCATTTCCAACCCGATTTAACGGCCGTGTGTGCTATCATATTATCGACCCACTCGGATTTGCCGTGACCTGGTACGCCCGTTACGGTCGTGAATTGACCTGGCATTAATTGTAAGTATTCGTCAAAACCTTCGATTCCTATTTTTGTTCCTTGTGGGTATCCATTTTCGTAATAGTTTAACACGTCATTTGCTAAATCGTCGTGATTTACTATGCCATCGATTGGAAGTTCACGCGCACATTCGATTAAACTTGCAAGCGTTTCTTTGCCGTGTAATTTCAATACGTCATTTGCATCTTTGCAATCTTGTGGGTATTGTATTTCAAAACATCTATCTTTACCAAGTCTGCGCGATAGTTCTTCTTTTAATGCTTTGCCTACATTATCGTTGTCAGTAGCAATAATTATTTTGCGCATATTTACAAAATACTCGTAACAATTATCAAGATATTGTAAACGCATATTTCCCTTCGGTGTCGTTCCGTTCGGTACGCTTACTACATTGTAGATGCCTGCTTCGTACATACTTAACGCATCGATTTCACCTTCAACGATGACGCAAGTTTCTTCGTCTTTTAATGAATCTATATTGTAAAATATTAACTCACTTGATTTGTTTAGTCTAAAATCTTTTTGTGCGCCGCGATATTTTATGTTTACAAGTTCGTCATTTCGATAATAATTAAAACATAAAACAGGTGTTTCACACTTTGCTTTAGGCATCCATTCAATAGATTGAGTTATCTTAAATCTCAATAAAGTATTGTTTGAAATTCCTCTATCTTCAAACCATTTAATTAATTTAGGTTCTATTTTCTCAAGTCTTGCTTGTGGTATTATTATTTTCTTATCGTCTTGTTCTAATTCATAATTGTAATGATTTGCAACAAATTCGACGGCTTCGTAAAATGTGCAATTATTAATTTTAATTACTAAATCAAATACGTCACCACTAAAACCGCAACCAAAACACTTTCCAAATACATCATTATTAGATGGCACTTTAAAAGAAGGTGTTTTTTCATTATGTATTGGACATTTTGCTTCGTATTCACTACCCGAACGTTTAACGCTAGAAAATAACGCTAAAATTTCGCTCATTTTAGCAAGTTGCTTTAATTCGTTTATGCTATCTTGATTAATCATAACACTACTTCTGGTTTAATTGGTTTGTCTTTTTTGTATCGTGCTATCATTCCCTTCTTTCCAGCATCAGAAAGTTTTGTTTTAATTTCTTTGTATTGTTCCATTGAGCGAATAAGACGTTCACTAAAAAAATTTAATTGGTCAACGCTAAACAATCCGTAATTGCTTATAACAGTTTCAATTTTTTCTTTGTTAATATTTAAACTAAATGCAATGTCATCAATTGCATCAATAGGCAATCTATTTTGTGGCGCATCGCGCAACATTTCAATCAAGCACCAATAAAGACCATAACCTTCAAGACCTAATTGACGTCGTAGTTTAATAATTTTTACGTCATTTCTAGCGTTGCTATCGTGACTAAAATAGTAAGATTGCTTTTCCATAATTAAATTAAAAAACCTTTCTAGGTTCAGGCGGGCAGGCCATCCCCTAAAAAGGTTCAAATGCGTTCTTAATGAATCCTGCCCGATTCGTTGCAAATATACTAATTATTCTTATCTTCCAAACATTTGACACATACACCTTCAATTAATAATGTATTGTGTATTGTACAAATCTCTGTCATAATTGTGTCGTAGAGTTTAAAAAAATCTTGTGGCGTAGATACAAATTCATAAATTCCACCGGCTCTACGTTCTTTTATTTGCTCGGCTAATTGATACGGCGATGGTCTATCTGCACCTATTTTAATTTCAATCATTACCGAGCGTCCGCGTATTGTTGCTGAAATGTCCGACGTTCCGCGTCGAGTTGTTGATGGAATATATTTCTTGATTGTTACAATATCATTGCCGTGTTTTTCTTTCCCTTCAACAAGTCTTCCCATCACGTTAACGCGTGTTGCACGATGTTCGTGCCAAAGTAAAAAGTTGCAAATGAACGTTGTAAGTCCATTTGCAGTTTTTATTTTAGGCATCTTTGGTGAACTATACAACCCGTCTGCGTAAGCTTGCGGATAAGCGTGTTTAAAATTATGTTCGTGAGCGCGTTGATATCGTTCTTGATGATTCATTAAATAGTTGAAGTTTCTTTGTGTTCAAATAAAATTTCTTTTGTATCTCTTTTAACTTTGTAAACGTAAGCGATGTTAGTTTTTAATAAAATTGAAATTTCTTTTGCGCTTTTTTCTTCGTTAAGCATTTTTTCAATTTGCAATTTTTTGATTGATTTTTCTACTTTCATTTTGATGTGTTTTTAAAATAAATTAATTTGATTTTGTCCAACATCTTTGTATGCTGCACAATTAAATGTAACGATATTAGTTGAATCTTTGGTTATTTCTCCAATATATTTATAACTTTTGGTTATTGATTCTTTTCTTAATTTCATTCCATTATCTTTTCCGTCTAAAATTAATTTATCGTTAGTCTTCTTAATAGATTGAATATCATTGTTTTCCATAACAAGTTTCCAATGTTTTGTATTTCGTTCCATTCCTTTAAATAATGAAGGATTAGATGTTTTTATATACAAACTTTTATTAATTGTTTGATACAATGAACCAAAATAATTAAGAATCTTTATGCCTGCACCAAGACCTTGATAGTCTGGAAGCACGACAAGACGTGACACTCTAAATGCGTTTTGTATTGTTCCGCTCGGCAATGGAAGTATAGCAACAAATGCCATCGGTTTATCATTAAACAACACTATAAAAGTTTTTGCGCTTTTATTTAAGTCTTGCGTTAAATAATGATGTTGTTTGAATAAACGCCAAGTTTCATATCTACATCGAAATATCTCCAATTCGATTTTCGGTCTTTCGCTTCGCCGAAGTAAATCACATCTCTCGACGCGCCTCTTATTTGGGCTATAAATCCAATCGGGATTCAACCATTCCATAATATCAAAATGACAACTTGCAAGAATTATTTTTTTATTCTCTCGTCTAATAAATTTTTGTAAAGCGTTGCTCATTGCTTTTGCTACATCTCTATCAACTACTGAAGTATATTCGTCAATCAATATAACATCGTTTGAACTTGCTTTAGAAACACAATAGGCAAGATTTGCGCGATATTGTTCGCCATTGCTTAATGTTGAATGAGGACGCAACCAACACGGGACACTTGCAAGACCCATCGCGCTTAATAAATGCGCAGCGTTTTCAGGCGTCAACCAATCAAAATTTGATATTAAACTTTTATCGTTATCAAAAACTGGTTGTGTAATTTGACCAAAACTTTTTAATAAAGTTGATTTTCCTGTTCCACTACCACCATAAATTACACCAATGTTCCATTTCTCGTCTTCTTCTAATTTAATATTGTTTTCAATAGTAACATTGCTTTCGTCTTTATTTTGAATGTCAAACGCTTCGTATAAATATTCGGTATATTTATCGTTTTTTATTTTGTGATTTAATTCAATTTTCATATCAAAATTTTAAAACGCTCTAGTATTTAAACTAGAGCGTTGATTAATTTAAAACGGCAAATCGCTTTTGTCTTCTTGCGCCAAATACGTTCCCGCTTGTGGCTTACCTTCAAGTTGTTTAAAATTACCGATGTAAGTTTTCTTTTCTTTTGCTTCGCGTTCTTCTTTAGATTGACGAACGTTGATGCTGCCAATGTTCCCGTAGTTGTCGGGTTGCTCGTTTACCCAAATGTCAACTGACAAATAAAGTTTTCCGTTTTTGTCTGATTTGGCAATTTTTGACTTGTCAATGTCTGACAAACAAATGCTTCCTGTGTATAGCGTATTCATAATTGATAAGGCCCGCGTTGACGTAGCGGGCGCACGTTATAAGTTTATTACTTCGTATGTGTGTTTAATTTCAACGGGTTTTGTATACATCATCCAATAGAAACCCGCTTCGTATCCAGCCGTGTAGAATCTACTTGATTCTGAACGCTCAAAAGGTAGTTTATTATCTTGCGTAAATTGCTTTAACACTTCATAATCAATGTCGTTTAAAACATAATTAACGTAAGTCATATGCTGATTCTCTGCAACTATTTTGGCTGCGTTTGCTCTCCAGGTGTCAAGTGTTTCTTGTAGGTTCATTTTAGTTTATTTTAAGGTGACTGCCACGCTCGTGGTCGATGTTTTTGATGGTGAATAAATTTTGTATGTTTCGCCTGTGATTTCGTCCGTGAATAAAACGCCCGATGTAGGTACAACTTTTAAAAAGTCTTGACGCGCTTTAAGTGCAATAGTAGCGCGTTCTGAACGTTCTTGTAGTTCTGCTAGCATCAAATCACCGCATTGCGAATAATCGTACTTCGTACCAACTTCGCGAATCGAAAACTTTGCGTTTTGGTAGTCAAACGCTTTGCCGTATTTCGTTGCTTCTTCAAGCAAAATATCGCGATAAATGTTGTCTGCAATCAACGCTTCTGCAATTTCAATCATTGCTTTTGCTTGTAGATGCACTTCTAAAGGTTTTGCGCTGCCTTCTTCAAGCCGCGCGATAATATCTGACACGAATGTTGCGCGTTGCGCTTTATCGGTCTGAAATAGGCTTAAAATCGATTGTACTGTTAGTTTATCTGACATAGTCTTTGTTTTATTTCTTCGTAGGCTTCCGTTAGGATTCTATCTTGGCCTTCGAATGGTTGTGATGGTTTAATGTTTGAGAGCGATTTAAACAAGTATATTTTCCATTGTTCGTCGTAGTGTAGAATCTGCATCGCGCCCTCAATCTCGCGATGCAGTTTAATTCTATACTCGTTTGCAACGTTATACATACGATGCCGCTTTTGCTTTAAACGTGTCTATTAACTCGCTAGCCGCGCGCATTTCTTTCGGTAGTGCTTTCCATAGCGATGTTAATTCCGCTTTGTCCGCTGCGTTGTTAATTGCTTCAATTACGTCGTCGTAATCAGGCAGCACTTCAACAGGCGCGTCAACGGTTACTTGTTCCATTTCTTCGGGTGTGTACACTGGGCCGCTAAATACATCGGGCGTGTAAAACTTAACGCCGTTAGAAATAGCGCGAGCAAATAGCATATTCTTCGGAAACTTGTCGATGTTTTTCGTTCCCGCTTTTTTTGCGTCCTCAATTGTGAATGTGCTGATTCCTAGTGATTCTTTGCCTTGAAAGAACTCAATAGAACATATTTTTTCGCTATGTTCTACAACGCGAAAGTCATACTTGCCGCTGCCTTTGATTGATGATGCGATAAGACCCGCACCAATCGTCGGTTTGCCTTGTATGATGTGAATGCCGCTCATTGCAGCAAATGGCGGTATGCCAATCTCTTGACCCGCTTGAATCTTAACTATCGCCTGTGCGGCTGATTTGATGTCTGTAAACATTCCGCTTTCGGCGAATGCTTTGCCGATGCTCATTATGTCGGCGGTGTTGATTTTTTGAATGTCCATTTTGGTTTAGTTTATGGTAAGAAAAAAATATAAATTAAAATAAATAAGATTAACGCGTACTTGATTGTGTCGGGGTTAATCGTTGGCCTGTCGTGGTCGTGTCCATAATACATCTTGAAACATTTTTGTGAGTTGATTAGTGTAAGCCAAGTACAAACGATTGCGAACGCGTGATGTTCGAGCGATTAAATCGTCGTAGTGCTTGTGTTTAGCCATATAAACTAAATGACTATCACACTTTAAAATCATACGCATAATTGCGTCTAAACGTGCGTGTTGCTTTCTCATTATTCGCCCATTTCATAGAGTGAAAGAATTGCCCAATCTTCTGACAAGCGGCGCGCCGTTTCAGAATCTTCAAAGCCGTTTTCTAGTTCAATGTTTTCTTGCTCGGTAGTGAGCGGGTCGTTTGGGTAATTTTCCCGAAGCCAATGCAGATATGCCATTTTTTTAAGTTTTAAAGCGCAGCGTGAATCGCTTTGCGTTGTAAATATACTATTATTTATTATAACAAAATTAATTTTAAAAGAAATCTATCGAATCAACGTCGAAATATCCTTCCTTAACTTTTGTTGTGTCTTTACGATACACGTTAAATCTTACGGCTTTGTAGCCTTTTTGTAACATATAAGCGTGTACAGGCGTTAAAGTCAAACATAAAGCGCGTGCCATCACCGTGACGGCTTCTTTGTCGTGGTTGTCATCTACATACTTTTTTTGTGCTTCGGTCATTTAAATCGTTTTAAATCTTCAATTAATTTGTTTACACCCTCTTTGATTTGCCTGTTGTCATCGTCGCTGAACTCGATAGTCTTGCGCCCGTCCCATTCGTTCATTTTATGGTAGAACTGGGTAACACCTGGCGCGTACTTGGGAAAAAATCGCGCGGCTTTTAGTAGTTTAAATAGTTGAAATTTATTCATTTTTGTTTAGTATTACTACGTTTTTTAAGTAATTATATAATATTTATGCTTGAATTAGTGTGTTATCTTGTATAAATACTTAATTGTTATTTTTAACAATTTTAAGAAACAAGGGACAATTTGCGATTAACTACGTTTTTAGTAGTAGATATAAATTTTGGGGGACAATTTGTCTCCTAGTTGATTAGTTTATCTACATTAATATCATACTCTTCAAGTAATTCATTAATCCTTTCAAAAACCATATCTAAAGCATCATACCTATCAATACTATTAGATTCCATTTTCCATTCCAATGATTTCTTACTATTATGCATTAGTTCCCATAACATTAAAGCCATTTCAGTAGACTTTAAACATCTTGTATGTGCCATTGAATCCTCTGCATCATTCAAATTAAAATGTAGTTCTGCTTTCATAATAAAATTATAAATAAACAAAATGCACGCTAACATAATTTATGTTATTGTGCATTAATATTCTTCTTCAATGTCTTCGCCGTATAAATTTGTTACAAACAATATGATTGCAACCATATAGGCGATAAATAATAATGTCTTCATTTGTCTTGTGCGTTTTTAAATGATAAATAAAGACCTAAAAAATATGCGGCAAGCAATAAATAAGTCATTAGTCTTCTAATTTAATGTGAAAGGCAAAATCGCCGAATAAGTGTTTAAGTTCCTTTGTCATTGCGTCCATAATTAGACGACGTTGGTACTTGTTGCTGAAATACTTTAGTTTCTGAAATTTGCCGTCTTTGTAAAGTTCGACATATCCTTTTGCTTCTTTCCCAGGTCGTCCGTGATTAATCATCGTACAAACATTAAAGCAAGTGCGATAATAGTAATAACTGCGACAATAATGTTGTCTTTGGTTGTGTAGATGTGTTTAGGTTCTTGTTGCATAGTAGTTTAGTTTAGGATATAAAACTACTACAAATTATTATAACAACAAAATTTATTTTATTTTTACCCTATGGAAATTGAGCAAATTCTTAAAATTTACGTTGCTGAAGCAATGCCGCGCATTACAAAATGCGTGTTTGACGAACAACGCGCGCAGATAAGACGGGAAAAGTTATTAAATGACTTGATTACGTTGTTTCATCAAGCGGTGGAAAACGCTCGTCATACAACTCAAGAATAGCAGAATAAATGATTGCGATTGAACGTGAACGTATTAGTTTAATTTTTGATTTCTCTTTGCGCTCTAGCATTCCTTCGTCTATGCCTTCAATGGCTGACATAGCATAATGAGCCGCTGCTATATAATCATAGCAAGACGTAGCGTCAATGTACTCAAAGCCTTCGGGAAGTTCGTCTTCTTGTTTCAATGATTTGTCTTTGATTTTGAGCAATTTGTTTCCAATACTCGTAAATTTCGTACATTCTATTCATTTCGCGAATCGCAAATTCCAACTTTTCTTCTTCACTTAACAATAAAAAATCATCCGTCAAACTCATTTACACTATTTTACCCTTAAATATTCGTTTATTACTAAATTCAAAATTATCGCCATCAACATCAATCATAGCAAAGCCGTGATTCCAACGATTTAAAGGCATATAAGCGGGGTGCAATTCCGACATACAACCAAGTGACCAAGTCGTGACCATTGCGCCCGATAACGTCGGCTCGGTGTGTTCTGACGATTGGTGATTGTGGCCTTGAAAACACGAAACTTTAGATTTTAAAAACAAGCCACGCGCTGGGTTGACAGGCGCAGTTATGCCGCCGATGTATTCGTGTCCGTGTATTCCCCACAAGTTGCCGAACTTCATAGGTCGTTTGTCACCTATTATTTCAATACCTTTTGCACGCGCTTTTATTATATTATTAAAATCAAATTCTTGCACGCCGATAAGTTCACCCGCTTTTTCTTGTAGAAAATGCTCGTAACGTTCTTCGTGATTCCCTATCTTAAAATATATTTTGCAATTTAATTCTTTCTCAAACACATCAAACAATGCGCGAAATGTGTCTAATTCTAACGCAAAGTTTCTTTTTTTAGGGTCTTTTATAAACCTAGATAAACGATGACAATCGATTGTGTCACCATTTAGCAACAACGCGTCGGGTTTTTCTTTCTTGCAATAATCAAGTGCCGCCGTAATAGTATCAATGCTATGATAGGGAACGTGTATGTCTGAAAATATAGCGATTCTTTTATGACCCTTAATCTCATAGGGTTCGTACTCTGTTTCGTCAGACGCTGGGATGTTATATGGATTTTTAATTCTTGGCGGGTGTGGATGTGTAACTTTATACCCGTTCAACGATGTTTTGCCCTCAATTTGACGCAATGTTCTACGCGCATCTTCAACGTCTTTAAATAATAAATTATTTTCTGCGTATAATATACGCGCCAACTTCAAAGTTGGCATTTCCATTCCGTATTTATCGCGGTAAGTGCGCGCCATTGTAACCTTTGGGTAAAATGTTTTGTTGGCAGACATTTTTAAAATTTTAAATCGTACAAAGCGCGGCTTCATTATGTCGTCGCGCAATCAATCCATCAAGACCCTTGTTGACCCATAGACGTGACATCGATTTAATTTTATTTGCAATTCCTTCGTAATCTTTCGCCAAGATAAGCGGTGCTAACTCTCGCATTTCGCGTCTTGATTCCCAAGACGGCTGCCCTTCTACTCCAAACGCCGACCCTCGATTAAAAACTAAAGACACTATTGCGCCGCGTGTGTCTTCGTTCAATTCGTCAAATCCTGGGTAAGTGTCTTGTGCTAATTTTATAAATCTTGGTAGTGTTCTATTCTCAAACACTTCGCGCGCTGCGTCGATAGTGATTTTTAATATTCTTGTTTCGGTCGTAATTCGTTTCTTTGCCGTTTCGCCTTTAACGCCCGCACAAGAAACCATAAACGCAAGAACGTTGCCGTTAACGTGTGCCGCCCAATCGCGCTTAATTTGGTCTTCTGAATTATACCCTAAATCATACCCGTGTCCGTAAGTGACACCACTCGCACCACCTGGCCAAGACGGCGCAAGGTCGCAACCTTCGGAATCTAGTATTAAATCAATTGCGCGTTTGCTTACCATTTCTTTAATTTAATTGCAACACCTAATATTAATGCCATAATCAACACTACAAGCAAAATAAGATACATTCTAGCCTTTTTCTTTTCGTTTGCTAGTGTTTTGTTTAGTTCGTCATAAGTACCGCTAGAATACGCTTTAATTGCGTTTAATCTATTAACTGAATCCTCAAGTAAAATTACTTGCCTTTTATCAACAACAACAACGCGAATCGTGTCGGTGTGTCGAATAGTGTGCGTGATGCGCAAAGTATCGTACGTAAAATTGTAAATCGAATCGTAATGCGTAACGTGTGCCGTGTCGTGAATTACAAAATCAACACCAGGCACAAAAATGCGAACCGAATCATTCGCACACGGGTGCAAAGTTGACCACAATAAGCCAACTTTGTTGAACGATTGCGGTTGTGTGATGACCACTTGTTCGGCCCGTTGAACTCGTCGCGCTGGGTTGCAAGAAAATAAGATAAAAATTACTAAAAAATATCTCATTATTTTACGCCTGTTACGTCTGAATCTTTACTTATGTAACCGAACAAGGCAATAATAGCCGCAAGGCCAATTTTCTTGTAATCGATTATGCCTGTTTCAATTAATGGTTGAATTGCGATAACGCACGCTAAAATTGCGCCGATGATTGTTGTTTTGTAGGATTTCATTTTCTATCTTGTTTATTTATTAATGATAAATTTATTGTGTTGACGCTCTCTTGCAACTTATCAAGTTTTGCGTTGATAACTTCGCGGTCTTTGTTTTGTTGCTCGCTGATTAGTTCTAAACGCGATAATCGTACGTCGGTATTTTTCCAAAAACCTAAAACGGATATGATAACTATACCCGCTGCGCCCAACAATTCCGCGAGAGTAATTCCTTCTTTTTTAATTAATGCTTGCATTATTTTAAAGTTAGTAGGTAAGCGGTTCGATTAGCAATTGCAGTTAATTCGTCTAATATGTTTTGTAAATCCGTGTCGGGTGCTATGCTACGCACGCTCTCGCTAGTCATAAAAGACGAAACGCGTTTGATGTATGGAAGCGATGCGCCTTCGCTATACGGAACAACACTGGCAGTGAAACCACCGACAGGACGCGCATATTTTCCCGAATAAGTTTCAATAAACGTATCGGCCGTTTCAAGCCACTCGTCATAAAACTTACCCAATGCTTTATGCTCGGCATAAGACATTGTTTGCAAATGCCAAACGTGAGCCTGGTCGCGTATCTCAAAGAAATTCTTTAATAATTCGTCGATGTTCATAATATTATTTTTTAGTTGTGTACTTGATAAAACGCTTATTCATATACAAAATGTAATCAGTCACTGGTTGTGAATCTACACCCCACACGGAAACAACGTCGGCGGGTATTGGTTGGTTAAAATCTGCAACTTTAGCGTTCTTTTTATCGTGTAAAACAACGTAAGTGTTGCAACTTCCGCCCGCTTGACTTAAATCAAATGCCGACCAGGTTAATGAATAAGCCGTATCGCCCTTTGCGTTAACGATGCACGGGTTGATTAAGATTGCACCACGATTGTGAAATATAGTGTCGCCATTCACGACAGTTGTGTCTTGTTGCGCACTTGCTGCAAATGGTAGTAATAAAAATAAAAAGTATTTCATTATTTCAATTGTTTTGGTTTGTCTGCTACTATTTTACTATTCTTTTGTATAAATTCCAATAGTTCTTTGCTTACTTTTTTACTATCAATGTTTGCGTCGATAGTATATAAAATTGCTCTAAACTCGTTGATGTTTACCGTCATTGCGATGGTAGTATCTTGTTTTTGTTGCGCTTGTGAAAGACAAGCGATAAATAGTGCGGCGGTTGTGAGTAGTAATTTCATTGTGTAAAGTTATAGTTTTATTTGTTATGTGATATATTATGACGTGTATGAAACATTATAAAATTTGATAAGTATATGTGAACCAATAATCAGTCGCGCCCGCTACGGGTAAAAAATCCATTGACACGGTTGTTGCCGTACTATTTGCAAAGATTACCGTTCCGATGTTTGCACCGCCTGGAACACCACCCGCGCCACCCGCTTGTGCCGTTGATGTGAACGAAGATGATATTGGCAAAGACATATATATCCTTGAACTTACGGCGGGCGTTGTTGCCGTTACGGTCACATATCCGCTCACGGTCACTACCGAACCAACACGCAAATACTGACACACACGCGCCGTTGAAGATGCCGCGTTGCTTACTAACGTAATTGTTGGTGTATATGTTCCACTTGTTGCCGCCGTTGTTGTTGCGCTTAACGTTCCGCTTGCATCTGCTACGACAATACGTGAGCCTGTGCCTGCAAGGGAAGAGAATGTAGCTGCTCCTGTGGATGCTATTCTTAACGCTTCAGTAAGCACATTTGAAGGGTTATTTACATACAATCTAAATTCAGTTTCTGCACTTCCTGCATAATTACTATATGCTCTTAAATCAATTCCTGCTGCATTAACATTATCCGCAGGTGCTCCAATTTTAATTCCCGTATAAATTTGTGACCCACTTGCCCAACTTGCGGCAACTGATGTAAAAGCATAGCCACTTGTAGCAACACTATTAACAAAAACATTCCCACTAAACCTTCCTGTACCATTAACCTGAAAAGTTGTGCTTCCGTCATCTGAAGTAGTATTTAAAAGTAATCTACCACTAGCATTTAAAGTCATTGCTTGGGTAAAGGATATAGCGTTACCTGCCGTTCCTGAAGTAGCGGTAAACCATTGATGCGCACCAATACCTTGTACATATAAAGATGCTGCACCACTTCCGATGTAAATATCATTAGTGTTATTGTTATATGTATTAGCACCCATTACGGCATATCTAGAATCAGAATTTATTCCGTAAAATGATGCACCCGCAGAAATTTGTATGGCTTTATATGAACTTCCCCACGCACTCGGTGTAACTCCTAATCCTAAATTGCCTGAAGCGTCATTAATTAAATTACTATTACCTATTGTACTTGCACCTGTAAATTTAGGTAGGTAGTTAGTAGTTCCTGTTCCTGTAACGGGATTTGTTAAAGCCGATTGTTTATTGTTAAACGTATTCCAATCCGTACTACTTAAATATCCACTAACCGATGTAGTAGCCACAGGAATAGAAATAGCAGGAGTAGTTCCACCACTAGAAACTATTGGTGATGTTCCTGTAACGGATGTAACGTAAGTTCCCGCCGCTTGATATTGCGGAATGTTTAATGTATTTGATGTAAACGTAGCCGCACCGCTTGTACCCGTTGTTGTTAATGTTATTGAACTTTGCGGGGAAGGTAAATTACCTGAGTTCCAAATTTTATTTCCATTTATCGTTACTAAATTATTAGTAGGTGCAGAAAAATTTATTCGGTCGGTAGTTGGTGCAATACTATCATTTGATACATATAATTCTAAAACTTGTGCTTCTAAACCTATTATAGTATCAGCATAAAGCCTTAATCCACTTATATCACCACCACCACCATAAGGGTTATTAGGAAATCTTAATCCTTTGCTATAATCAGATGAATAAGTTGCTTCTTTAAGAACAATTTGTCCTGTCATAGTTCCGCCTGTTAAAGCCAGATATGCGTTAGCATCAACCGAACCATCCGCCTTTAAAAACTGCGATGATGTGCCGCCTGTTTTTATTATTGATGTTCCTGTAACACTACTTTCAAACACCGCGCTTTTATCTTGATTAATAGTTAACGCAAGTGCTTGCGTTGTTGTTGTGTTTGGTGTTACCTTAAACTGAATCTTTGCACCTCTTGCGATTGCGCCCCAATTCTCGGTCGCTAATGCCTCAAACGTTGCTTGTGGGTAACCATCGGATGACGTTGTGCCATATCCCGCTAATTCAAACTTACCTAAATTATCGCCGCTTTGTGGTGCTTGCGGTGCTGCAACCGTTCCCCTAAATTTAGTCACACGGATTGACGAACTATTTGCATCGCTAGAATAACCGCGCATCGCGATTCTTGATGTCGAATTGTTATCGCCTATCGCACGAAGTAATATAGTCGGAACACTTGTCGTATTAATTCCTAAATGCGAAATATTAACAACCGTTTTAGCGTTTAAATCTATCGCACTTGTTGCGCCTGTGTAAGGTATGTAACCCGTCAACGAACTATTGTACGCGAGCGGTTTCCAATAACCGCGATAACGAAAATACACTAACGAATCACGACCCACAATCATTGCCACCGTGTCGGCTGCGTTCATTGTAGCCGTGTCTTTTGTTCCCAAGCCTATGCCATTGACGAATCGTGTCTTTGCCGCCGTAGGGGAATACTGCGCCGATGCGCTTACTGAAATAAATAACAATAACCCTAATAAATACTTCATATTTTTTCTTTTATTCAACTAAAATTATAACATTTTCACCATTCACAAACGGCACATCTGCGGGGACTGACAACGTACCCGTTGAAACTGACCACGTACAACCATTCGGTGATGGTGGCGCACCGCTATACACTAAAGGTGCAAACGTAGTTCCACCGCGTGAGCCGTATATCATTGTTGCACCTATGCCCGATGTGAACGTGTGCGATGTTTC
>Ga0209499_1000593_pt1 | contig 26748 bp, 30 predicted proteins | sample C_130208_EF_Meta_FD_187306 | JGI IMG/M metagenome (GOLD analysis project Ga0209499, IMG submission 187306) | Freshwater microbial communities from Lake Croche, Canada to study carbon cycling - C_130208_EF_MetaG (SPAdes) (version 2) | ecosystem: Environmental > Aquatic > Freshwater > Lake... | reverse complement strand
GAATGATTTAGTATTTGACCCATTTATGGGAAGTGGAACAACAGCAGTAGCTTGTATAAAAGAAAAAAGAAACTTTTTAGGAAGCGAAATTGATAAAAGTTATTATTCAGTATTAACAAAAAGAATTACAAATGAGCAGTCGCAAACGTCATTGTTTTGATGTCGGTAGTATTGCCCACAACAAATCGCTTGGTTATTAAAAGATTAAGTTGTATATTTGTATAACTGAATATCCGACAACAGTGATAAAAAGGTAGGAGAAACATTTAAACATTTAAAATTATGGCACAACTGCTATCTGTCAGCATAGACCTGGCAAAAATCGAGAAGAGTAAAATCATTGAAGGTAAAAATGGAGGTAAGTATCTTAACTTAACCGTATCAGTTAATGATGAAGACGATCAATTTGGAAATAATATTTCCGTATGGCATTCGCAATCTAAAGAAGAACGTGAAGCAAAAGACAATAGGTTGTTTTTAGGTAATGGTAAAAAACTTTGGGATGGAGACAAAGGTTCACAATCATCAAAACCAGCTCCTAAGAAAGAAAAAGAAGTATTCCAAGATTTACCATTCTAAGCTTTTCATTAAACACACAACTACTACAAACCACTCTTGAAATATAGGGTGGTTTTATTTTTTATTAAAATTCGCTTGTATATTAAAATAATTACATTAAATTTGTCAAAAATAAATTCGTATCTTTGCAAAGTTATTTAATGAGAGGTAAGAGAACCACTAAATAGCAAGACATTTTAAAAACATAATAAATAGTCCTTTAAGGAATCAGCGTTCTCTAAACCTCTGCTGAAACTTTAAGGGATTTTTTATATATAATTATGAAATTTTTAGAAAAGAATTTAGAAGACATTATCTTTGAGACAGATAATGAAAAACTACAAGAAAGAGGTTTAGACATTAAAGGTAAAAAGTTTAGACAATTAAAACTAAGCCACTATGGTATAGCAGATATAATTACTGTAAGTAGGGTTGGTCAAAGTTTACAAATAGATATTTTTGAGTTAAAAAAAGATGTTATAAATGCAGACACTTTAATACAGGCTTTAAGGTATTTAGAAGGTATAAAAACGTATTTGAGAAAAAGAAAATTTAAAAAAAACGTATACTATACAATAAGACTTTGCGGAAAAAGTATTTCTAACCTAAGAGAACTATCTTTATTGTCATCTAACATAGGTACAGTAGAGATGATTGAATTAATCACTTATTCTTACGATTTTAATGGTTTAAGGTTTGAGGAAAACTACGAACATATATCTGATTCATTTGGAGAGAAAATATCTTTTGAAGATGTATTATCTAAAAAGAAAGAAGACGAAACTTTTCACCCTTTTTAATTATGAACGGATATAATTTAACTCGAAAATGGTATAACTTTAAGTTTGAAAATCCAGATATAACAAAGTCTATTCACTCTGATTTATATTTCTATATAGTTGATTTGTGGAATAGATTAGGACATAAAGATAAAATTGGATTGCCAACTAATACAACTATGGAATGTTTGAATATAGGAAGTTATAATACCTATAAAAAAGCACTTGATGATTTGATAGAATTTGGGTTCATAGTATTAATATGCGACTCTAAAAATCAACACAAAAGCAAGGTTATTGCCCTATCAAAAAATGATGAAGCAAATGACAAAGCACTTGACAAAGCGATTGACAAAGCAAGTGATGAAGCAAGTGATACCATAATAAAACTATTAAATAATAATATATATAAATTAATAATAGAAAACCATAAAGAAATAAATGAGAAATTAGAGTCCTGGTTAAGTAATGGTATTGATTCAAATTACAGAACTATTAAACATTTAAAAATCTCAAATGATGAGGTGGATAAATTAAAATTATTATACCCTATCGATCAAATAAATTCTGTTCTTGATGATATAGAAAATTACCCTAAAAATAAAAACTATACGTCTTTGTATTTAACAGCAAGTAAATGGCTGAAGAAAAGTAAAAAAGAAGTTACTTCTGAACATGAATGGTTTTTATCTTGGTTTAACAATGCTCGTTTAAAATTAAATTTGTCAAATAACTATACTATGAGTGACAAAATAAAAAATAATCTTTATTTATTAAAAGATAAAACTAAAGAAGATTTTGTAAAAGCATATAAGAATATGGTTAATGATGAATGGATGAAAAAAGAAGGATATAAATATTTAGATCCAGAATATACTACAAGAAAAGATGTTTTTGAGAGATTTTTAAATTCAGGAACTATAAAACAAGCTAAACTACCCGATGACTGGTTTTCAAGAGAACTAACTACAGAACAACAATCACTACTATCACCTGAACAATTAAAGAGATGGAAAGAAAATAAGGTTAGGTTAGGTGTTGAGGGTGGATATTTAAAACCAATAGAAAGATAATATATGAGTAAAGTAACGGTATTCAAAGACCTCTTCTCTTTAAACAACCCAAAGTATGTAGACATAGATTATGTCTTACAAAAGATACAAGAGGAAGTATGTAAAGAGTTGGTGGATAAGATTAGAGGAGAGAAAGACAAGAGTAGTAGGAATATTCTTAAAAAGAAGTTGCCTTGTGTTTTATTCTCTGGAGAGTTTAGTAGTAGAGCAGACAATGCTTTAGTTCAGCATAGTGGTTTTATATGTTTAGACTTCGATGGTTTTGAAGATGAGCAACAACTAGATGACTATAGAGACTACATACAAGAAAGTAGCTATACTTACTCTGTGTTTATATCGCCTAGTGGTGATGGACTTAAAGTAATTGTTAAGATACCAAGTGATGCAGAGAATCATAGAGCTTACTTCAATGGTCTTAAAGAACATTACAATTCAAAACACTTTGATGAGAGTTGTGTGAATGAGAGTAGGATATGTTATATGTCCTCAGACTTTATGATATATATCAATAAAGATAGTGATGTATTCTCTACTAAAGCAAAACCAAAGGAATACGTACAAAAGACAAGCGTATCGCATATCGCAATACAAGATGATGATAGAGTTGTTAAAGGTCTTTTAAAGTGGTGGGAAGATAAGTATGGAATGGTTGAGGGTGAGAGAAACAGAAATGTTTACATCTTATCTATGGCCCTGAATGAGTTTGGTATCTCTGAAATGGAAGCCAAGAGAGTGTGTATGCAGTTTGCACATCAAGGTTTTGATGAGGAAGAAATAAAAGCTTGTGTAGAGAGTGCGTATAGAAAGTCGCATTTGTTTAATACCAAATCATTTACAGATGATGAGAGGTTTGATAACTACTCACCTTCTTCGGTAGAAACCTATGAAAAGACAAGAGTAAACTTCCATAACATTTATGAGAGTGCATTTGTAGATGTAAAGAAGAAGATAGAGTTCCCTCCAGTAGCAATAAGTATGGGAACATACAACTACAATGGTAAACAATTCCCTATACCCTTTGGAACATACGGTAACTTCTCTTGCATAGTTGGTGCATCTAAATCTAAAAAGACTTTCTTAAAGAGTTTAATAATGGCTTCTTATATCGGAGGTAATTCAAACCAATATGGTGGTATAATAAAAAACCATAGAGAAAGGGAGATGTTTGTTATAGATATTGACACAGAACAGAGTGCATTTGACGCACAGAGAGTGTTTAAGAGAACAATGAAGATGGTTGGATGCGAAGACTATGAGTTTTATAAACCATTTGCATTGAGACCATACGACCCTAAGCAAAGACTAGAGTTTATAGAGTGGTTGATTTATGAGAGTGATATGAGAGAGAATATAGGCTTGATTGGTATTGATGGTCTTGCAGATTTAGTAGATGACTTTAACGACTTAAGAGAGAGTCAGAAGGCTATACAAAAAGTAATGACCTGGACCGCAGATAAAAACCTACACCTTACAACTATCCTTCACTCTAACTATGGAAGTGCCAAAGCTGTTGGGCATATCGGAAGTAGTATGCTCAAAAAAGCCGAGACTGTTTGTTCAGTTGTAAATACAGATGGTATTGTTACTGCTACATTTACTCACACAAGAGGTTTCCCTATAGATAGTTTCTCTTATGATGTTCAGAAAGAAACTGGTCTTCCATTTATAATCGGAGATAACTCCTTAGTACACGAGGGAGAATTAATTTACAAAGATAGATTTGAAGTAGTTAAAGAGGAGAGTGTACCCCTCCCATTTATTAACCCATCTGAGGCCTTTGATAATCCTTTAGATGAAATACCATTTTAAATATGAGCACAACATTTGGAATACTTAGATTAAAGATTGATCATGACAAGATAGTAGATGATGATGGAGATTTATTAGAGTATATCTCTGAGAATATATTTGAACCTGTGTTTTTTAGAAGTATGAATAATAGTAGGTGGCTAACACACTTAGGACCTTATATATCTGATGATATAAAAGTATATGCTTTAGATAATACACAACAAGGAATATACACTATAAAAGATTGCAAAAATTTAATAGAAAAAGAAAACAATGGCAAAGAAAGAGATAAAGAAGTACTTCCCTAAAGATGAACAACTAGCTCACGCTAAGTTTGCATACGAGAATGACTTAGCTGTATGCGTTAAGTTAGTTCCTGATACAGCCTCTACATTTTGGGTGGAGAAACACTTAATAAGTGAGTATAAAGAAATGAAGTTCCTTAGAATAGACCAAAGTAAAAAGGATATTCCAAGCAACAGACAGGTGTTTAATGAGGCAGATGCATTAGCAAAATGCTTTGAAATGTATAAAATGTTTTACGAATCTAAAAATTAAAGATATGAAAAAAAGAGTATTAATAGCTTGTGAGGAAAGTCAAACTGTAACAAAAGCATTTAGAGAATTAGGTTTTGAAGCGTATTCTTGTGATTTACTTCCTTGTAGTGGAGGTCATGAAGAATGGCATTTTCAAGAAGATATATTTGAGGTTATAAAAAGAGAACCAACTTTTGATTTAATGATAGCTCACCCTCCATGTACTTTTTTAGCGGTAAGCGGAGCTAGATGGTTATATAATAAAGACGGTAGTATAAATCAAGATAGATTTGACAAACAAAATGAAGCATTAGATTTTGTTAAAAAATTAATGAGTGTTGATATAGATAAAATAGTAATTGAAAATCCAATTAGTGTAATAAGTAGTAACATAAGAAAACCAGATCAAATAATTCATCCATATATGTTTGGAGATAAAGCTAGTAAATCAACTTGCTTATGGTTAAAAAATCTTCCAAAACTAATTCCAACTAAAATTGTAGATAAAGGAGAGTTTTTTATTTTTAAAGATAGAAAAACAGGTAAAGAAAAAAAGCAACCAATGTGGTATTATGAAGCATTACAAAATGCTAAAACACCTGAAGAAAGAAGAACATTGAGAAGTAAAACATTTAAAGGTATTGCACATGCAATGGCAAAACAATGGGGTGATTTATTAATTTATTAAAAATAATTAACAATTTTGTTGTGTAATAAAATATTTCTATATACTTTTGGAGAAATAATTTAAAAACACCATGAGAAACCAACAAGGATTTATTAACCACACTATCAAACAAATCAATGATTTAAGCGATACGATTTATGAAGAACTATGGGAAGAAAACCCAACACTTCTATTGAAAGCTATATCAGAGTTGATTGATATATTAAAACAACTTCAACAAGATTATGAAAGGCAATAAAAATAAATACACTAAAGAATGTATAAGTAGACTTGAAGAATTATTGAGAGAAGGTTTTACAATTACAAAGGCATCTGAGATTGTTTGTGATGAGTTTGAGATTAAATACACAGATAATGTTAGGAGAGCTTTCTCTTTAAGATTAGAGAAATCTGGAGTTACAGATAATACAAAAGATTCAGATTTAGAAGATACTGATGTATTTAAAGAAGCTAAGGCAAGAGTTTATGATAGTTCGAAACAAAAGTTTATCATATCTTGGGCACAAAGCGAGACTGAGATACATGAGAGTTTTCTTACAAATATAGAAGAGTATGCAAAACTATTAGATGCTTCTATACACATTGTTGCAGGTCGTTATAAGAATCCCACATCACTAAAAACTAATAAACACACACAAGATAAGGAGAAGGATTTGCATAATACCTGGCATAAAAGAGTTATACCATATCTTGATGCCGCAAGACATAAGATACATCCACATCTATGCGTACTATCTGATGTAAAGGTTCAACCTACAGCATCTACACCTCTCTCAGGTTTTAATGGACTAACTGGTCTTGAAAGCTGTATAATAGGACACCCTAGAGTACACCTTAAATCCCTTCCAATACTTGATGGATACCCACACAAACTTCTCCTAACTACAGGAAGTGTAACCTTAGAGAATTATACAGATACAAAAGTTGGGAAGAAAGGTGAGTTTCACCATACTCTTGGTTTTGTAGTTGTAGAACTTGAGGGAAGTATATTTCACGTTAGACAAGTTACTGCTGATGAAGATGGATCATTTTATGATTTACAATACTTTGTAGATAATGGAGAGGTTCACAATCATAGTGGAGCAGAAGCAATCATATTCGGTGATTTGCATTTAGGTGAGACCAATGAAGAAGTTTTAAAAGCTTCCTTTAGATTAGCAGACTTCTTAAATTGCAAACAGATAATCTTACACGATACATTTAATGGACATAGTATTTCACACCACGAAAGAAACCAACCATTCTTATTGTTGAAGAGAGAGAAAGATGGGAGTGATAGTTTGTTAAGAGAACTATCTGAAATGGTAGATTTCTTTAATGAGTATTTAGATTATGACTTTGTTTATGTACGATCTAATCATTGCGAGTTTCTAGATAGATTCTTAAATGATGTTGATTGGAGGAAAAGCAATAACAAAGCTACCTATCTTGAATTAGCAAATATGTTAGCTAATGATACTTATGGGAAAGGAGTGATACCAATGTACTTGAAAGATAGATGCAACAATGTTTATTGTCTTGGTATTGATGAGAGCTATAGAATAATGGATATTGAGTGTGGTATGCATGGACATAAAGGTGCTAATGGTAGTAAAGGTGGTGTTATTCAATTTAAGAATATGAACACTAAGAATATCACTGGGCATACACATACACCTTGTAGAGAAGATGGGCATAGTTCTGTAGGTACATTAACTCATTTAAGAGTTGGGTACAATGTCGGCCCTAGCAGTTGGATGAACTCTAACATTATTATATACCCAAATGGTAAACACCAACACGTACATTTAATTTAATAAAAACCTATGAAAACACACACACAAAGTCCATTACAAAGAATAAAGAGAGTGATGGACTTCTATTACAAGCAAGGTTACAACTCAGAAAGATGTAACTCAGTTTACAAAAAAATTATTAATGAAAAGTTTAAAAAAGAAAAATGCACACAATAGAATCAATTAGAAGCAGAGCGGAAGAGTTTTTTAATATAGATTTGTCTTCAAAAAGTAGAGACGCAGAACATTTTAGAGCACGCTCAGTATTTTATAAAATGTGTTTTGTATTCACAAAGAATCCTTCATACACGAAGATTGGAAGATTGGTTAATAGAGACCACGCTACTGTAATATACTCAATGAGAACTTTCGATGACAACATTAAGTATGATAAAGAAATGAAGGAAATGTATTCCTCATTTAGAGATGGATTTGAAGTCAAGAAAGTTATTGTTTACAAGCATGAGAGTGTGAATTTAATTAATGATCTCATGGATAAATTAGATGATAATGAGAAACTACTCTTATCACATAAATTAGAAGCATTGTATAATCTAAACAAATCAAAAATAAAAGAAAACAAAGATGAAACTGAAGAAAGACTTACAAATTAGAATGAATTGGATAAACAACAAGGGGTATTATGATGGTCCTGTAGCAAACTTCCCATTATCAAATGGTTTTAAAGCAGACTTCGATTTAAGAGTTGTTGCTGTGGAAAATGTAGATGACACCACAACATACGATATGCTTAGAGTAGATGTTGATGAGTTAAAGGTATTCAATCAATCAAATGAGTATATTTTTCTAAGAAGAGACCAAGAAAAAATATTGTTAGAGAGTATTAACCAAAAAGTAACATGGTAAAACTATGAAAAATTTAAAGAAAATAATGAAAGAAAATCTTGTAGCAAGTTTCTGTCTTGAAAATACACCAGTAGGAAACAAAGGAAATAGAGTTGTATTGGATGCAGAACTTTTTAAGAGTGAAGATGTATCGTCTTGTATCTATACTAAAGTAGCAATAAACTCTGATATTTATTTAGACCTATTAATAGAGAAGAATAACTATAAGGGATATGGTGATGTTTACTTCTCTACAAATATAGTGGATGATTTTAATGTTATGTGTAAAAAGATAGAGACCAATGAAATATCTGAGATAGATGTAGAGAGTGGTATTGTTGCAGCATTTGATGAAGAAAATGGAGGTTATGAACTAATAAAAGAGATAGTATAATGTTAATGAAAGACTACCCAAGAGATATACAAGAGTTTGTAAGAGAAAGAAGTAAATTATTATACAATACTAAATATGGTATTGATGCTCAATTTTTATTTACTGCTCAACCAGAAGGAGCAGATTTTTGGCATGAAGTATCTAAAGGAAATTTAGATGTATTCTACGAGAAGTATCCTAAAAAAGAAGAGTGTCCTAAAGAAAGATTATTAAAACTTAATCAAGATTGTAATTGGACTACTTTTTATTCAGGTAATTTTATGGATGAATTTTTAGGATTTCCTAATCTAAACGACATAGAAGTAAAAGAACCTGAGATTGTATCTGATTCAATAGTTAATAAAGTCATAGAAAGCTTTAAGGAGCGTTCTAACGTAGGAATTAAGAAATATGGTGTAACGCTAGACAGAGAAGATTTAAGTCCTTTAGAATGGATTTCTCACCTCCAACAAGAATTGCAAGACGCTATCCTTTATGCGGAGAAGTTAAAGTCAGCCAAATGTATGTGTAAATCATCAGATATGGCTGAAGATAATGAAAGTAAAACCTCTTACCATTTACTAAAAGTAGAGGAGGTTAATATTAAATCTAATTTCGGACACTCTATTCACAGAAACTTCAATCAGGTTTGTCTTGAGTATTCTTTAGATGGTAAAGTAGTAACATTAAATATAACATAATGAGGAAAATACACATAAACAACGATGATAATTACGCAACTCCTCCAGAACTTTATGACAAATTAAATAAGTATTTTAATTTTGATTTTGATCCTTGTCCTTATAATGAAGGAGAAATATTAATTGATGGATTAAAAATAGATTGGGGTAATTCAAATTTTGTAAATCCTCCATATAGTCAAAATCTAAAAGAACTTTTTATAAAGAAGGGCATTGAAGAAATGAAGAAAGGAAAGAGAAGTGTATTTTTAATACCAGTATCTACATCAACAAAATTATTTCACGATTATATAAAACCAAATGCTAAAAGCATAGAGTTTATAAAAGGAAGAGTAAAGTTTGGAAAAATAGATAAAGATGGTAATTTTTACTTACCTTTAAACAAAGAAGGAAAAACACAAAGTGGAACAAAAGATAGTATGATAGTAATATTTTAAAAATGAAAAAAGAAATAAATAATTTAATTGAGTTTAACGAGGCTTTTGGGATTAACTTCCCAAAGTCTCCCTTATTGGTAGATGCAAAGACTCAAGAGTTAAGAGTTAATCTTCTACTAGAAGAGGTTGAAGAATATAGAGTGGCTAATACTAAAGGTGATATTACTGAGGTATTAGATGCTATTGGTGATATGCTTTATATAGTTATAGGAACTGCTGTTCAACATGGGATGCAAGACATACTAGAGGATGCATTTAGAGTTATACACTCTTCTAACATGAGTAAGCTTGATAAGAATGGGAAACCAATCATAAATGGTGATTCACACTATGATCCACGCATACCTATTGGGAAGGTATTAAAGAGTGATATGTACTGGAGTCCTACAAAGAAGTTAGATGAATTAATATGCAAGCAATGATAGAGAATACAATTATATTTTTAATAGGATGTTTAATCGGTTATATTTTAAGACCAATAATAGAAAGTAAATTATGAAATGCAAATTAATTAAAGAGTATCCTGGCTCAGAGAAATTAGGATATGAGGTTTCTTCAGACTGTGGAACTTTAGAATGGAAAGGTACTAATTTTTACGAGAAGTACCCAGAGTATTGGGAGAAGGTTAGTGAGGATATATGGTGGGTTGTTTGGAAAAGAGATTATATTCAAGAAGGTGCTGAACTTTTTAAAGCTTGGACACCTTATAAAATTGAATGCATTCCAGTTGTTTGGTCTTCTGAAAGACAATATTTCAAAACCAAAGAAGAGGCAGAACAATATATAATAAAACATAAGCCTTGCTTAACACTTACTGAGGTAAGTCTTATTTTGGGAGGTTTAGAAAAAAAGAGAGATATATTTTTAGAATTAAGAAGAATTGTAAAATCAAGACTATGAAAATAACAATAGAAAGTTATGAAACCACATTCACCACTCAAACAAAAAATGATGATTTGAGTATACAAGATTATGTAGACATTATCAATAACATGCTATTGTCTATTGGGTTTCACCAAGATACAATAATAGAGGGGTTTGAAGAATTTATACAAAGTAAAAAAGAGGAAATATGATATTAGTAGATAAAAAACACGAGTACGATTATGAGTTAAATGATAACGTACACACATTAAGGTATTCAGACAATGGAGAATGGACATACCCTAAGGATGTAGCTATGAATATAGTTGATGATGGGAATGGACTTGTAGTTCAGCTTGATGAAGAAGGTAGAATTAATTATGCTGAGGCAGAGAGGTTACTCATACTACTAAAGATAATTAATAGAAAGTACAAGTATGAGGTGGTAACTAAAATAGAGGAGTTATGAGATACTTATTAGCAATAGCTGCTTATGAGCTGATTAGAAACAAAGTTATATGGCTTTGGTATTACTTAATTAAAAAAGGAAGCGAATGACACTAAAAGATAAGTTCCAACAATGGTTCATCAATGATGAAGAAGATGAACACTACGAAGGTATGGTAGAACTCGTATCTATCGAACATGAAAAAATAGCAGATGAATTTGCTATTGGATTTGCAGAGTATTTATCAGATTGGCATACAAAAGAAAGACTAACTAAACTATTAGAAATATATAAAAAGGAAAAAGGATTATGACGCACACAATAGTTAAAGGTAATGAATGTTATATTTTTATGAATGGAAAACTTATTCATAAGACTAGAACTGACAATTCAGAATCAGGAGTTACATTTGATGTAATGGCCTATAGAAAGAACGATAGTTTAAAATCAATTAAATAATTATGAAGCTAAAATATTTTATAAAAGACCTTGACTTCTTGAGAGTATATAACTCTCCTTTTAAACCATTAAAACTAAAATGGTATTGTGGGAAGATTGCATTAGGTACACCTTATTTTTATCCACGTAAATGGGTAAAGGGTACACCTAAGTTAATTAATGATGCTGTTTTAAAGCACATAGAGAATGAGAAAAGATATAATGAACTCAATCCTAATTATGCAAGAACTATAAAGTCTTATGATGAACTATATGAGGAAAGAAAAAGTTATTCCTATGCTGTTACTAAGAAGATAGGTTTCGACTTTGTATCATTAGGTTGGAAGACTAAATGGAGAAGTAATGATTACAGATTTGAATGGAGTCCTCTTATTTCTTTTGTATTCTTTAAATGGCAGATAGCTGTAACATTTGTAGCTCCACACCTAGACCATTACTGGGAATCTTGGTTATACTATACAAGAGAGACGGATAAATCCAACACTATAGCAGAAAGAATAGCACAGTGTAGGAAAGAAGCACCACAGATTTGGACCAGACACATTAGTGATGGTGTAAAAGAAGCTACAGATTATTATGAATTAATACTAAAAAAGAAATGGCTGATATAAGTAAATGTGGAGATACAAGTTGTCCATCAAAAGATTTTTGTTATAGGTTTACAGCTCCAAATGGAATGTTTCAATACTTTCATAACTTCAATAGAGAAGAAGATGAAGATAATTGTAGTCAGTTCTATCCTAATGGTAAAGACTCTACTAAATGCAAGTTAAGAGGTGTTAAACGTGATGGAGAGATATGTAATTTAGATTACTGTACCTATCCAAAATGTGTTCAGGATAGTTACTGCCCTAAATGTCATAAGGTAGATGGAGAACACAAGATGAGCTGTGCAACAAGAAAGATAACTATCATTAATATAATGGAAGAAGATGAAAAACTTGGATTGTACGATGAATCTAAATAAATAGTTTTATCTTTGCCTTATGGGAAAGAATATATCAAAAGCAATTAAGACCACTTACAAAGGAAAGAAATTCCAAAGTAGACTTGAACAACACCTATTTCAGTTGTTTGATGACGCTGGAGTTAAGATTAAGTATGAGGAGGAAGTGTTCACAATCATAGATAAATTTCATTTCCCTAATGCTTCTTATGAGAAGACCATTAATAGTAAGGGTTCTCTTATAAATAAAGGTGAGAAAACTCACTTAGCAATTAAGTATACCCCAGACTTTACTTTGGATATTGGAGATAAAAAGATTGTAATAGAATGCAAAGGAATATTTACAGATAGAGCACAAATGGTTTGGAAATTATTTAAACGATACATAGCAGAAAATAACTTAAACTATATTCTATATATGCCTCGTAATCAAAAACAAAATGAATTTGTATTTAACGAAGTAATGAAAATATTAAAAGCCACCAATTAATTTAGGTGGCTTTATTTTTTATTTCTTTCCTTTAGCCATTAACTTAAAGAATGAAGCTACACTAGAGTCTGATAATATTTTACTTTCATTAAGCTCTATAGCTACATTTACAAGTCTTTTAAACTCTTTGTTGTCTCCACTATTTTTAGCGTCTCTCAGTTTTGTTAATATAGCTGGTTCAACCTCATCTTTCTTCATTTTCATATATTTAGAAGCATCATCACTAAACATATTACTTCTAATCTTTCTTCTAATTAAAGCAGCCTGATTTGCTGATTCTAATAAAGAGTTTAACTCATCTCTACTAACTTGTAATTTGCTTCCAAACTCTTTTATTAAAGATGGATATATTTTACCCATTTGAGAATCTATTTTACTCTCTTGGCCTTTTGTTGTTTTATCTCCGTATTCTTTAAATAATTTTAAATACTCGTTATACATTCTAGTTTTAACGTAATTATACATCTTACCTTCCAACTCTTTTATTTCTTTAGGAGAACCTGAATGATATATTTCTTTTTGGTCTTTAATATTTGGTATTGATGAGAACTTTTCTTGAGATTGCATTGAATTTATATCTTTTGCAAATGGCAATATTCCTGTTCCTAAAAGAGTTTTTACAGTTCCTGATTTAATATCTGCTTCTCCAGCATCAACATCCTTTCTTAATTCTTCACTAGCAATACCTAAAGAACCAGTATTACTCATAAGATAATCAAAAGCATTTTTAAAACCTCCAGCATTAGGATCGTATGATGTAAAACCAAATGAACTCATGTTCTTGTTATATGCTCCTTCGTAAGTTATACCTTTTAAATACTTATCATTTATAATTTCTGCACCAACACTAGCTAAATTTGAAGAAAAATTACCTGAAGCTCCAGTAGCAAGACTTATTGCTGCTCCAATTAAATCTCTTTTAAATTGACCTTCTTTTTTCTCATCATCATTAAATATAGATAAACCTAATGCCGATGCTACTCCAGAAAACAAAGTTGTTGTCATCCATCTTTTTGATAGTGTATATGCAAATTGACTTGCAAACTTAGAACCTAAAATACCAGCATCTTTTCTTGTAATCTTACCATTTGAAATCATATTATCTAAAGCCACATATATTCCAGTTGCTTGACCTGAGTTATGAGCTCTAAGATTTGAATTAAAATGGTTTAATATAACTGCTGATTGTCCAGCACTAGATTTTGTTTGGTATTTACCAGCTACAACATAAGGGTTTTTAGATGATACTATTTGACTAATCTCAACATCTGCTTGTCTAGTGGCTTTATCTAATTGCCTTCTAAACTTATCCATATAATCTATATCTCCATCTGATATTTTCTTATAATCAGGTTTCTCCCCAGTTAATTCTTCAAACTTACCTTCAAACAATCCATAAAATAAAGGAACTGCAATAGCTTTATCTGGAGTTGCTAATAAAAAATCTCCAAGCTCTTCTATGGTTTTATGAGTACCTTCTAATTGAGAATTTTTATATAGCTTTAGCAAAAGTTTTTTACCAGCTGAATCTAAATTACTACTACTCTTTATTCTTGTCTCAAATGGAACATCTGCACCACCTTGACCACCAACTTTAGGCAGTTCAAATATATTGTTTGCAAAACGTGCTGCTTGTGGTACTTTTAATGCATATAGAATTTTATTATTATCACCTCCATTTTTAAGCATATTTTTATATATACTAACACCATTAATGTATTTTGTAGTATGAGGTAATGAATTTATTATATTTCCTAATAACTCAGGTCCAGCTTTTGTAACACCAACCAACTTTACTTTAGTTATCTTTCCAGAGAAAAAACCAAGAAGACCTAATCCCATACCTTTAGAATGTATAGCAGCTATTGATTTGTGTTGTAAAGATTCTATAGTTTGAATAACTATTTTTTGATCATCAGTAAGATTAGGGTCTTTTAATAAAGATTTAATTAAAGCCTGGTCTCTTCTAGTTCTATCTAATAAGTGGTATCTTGATGATACATCATCTAAATACTTATGCATTTCCTCTGTTATATCTAATGATATTACCTTATTCTCTCCTCCTGTACTACCAGTCTTCTCAAGAATATTTCCTGCTTTAAAACTAGGCTTAGTAAATTCTAATACCTTATTATTTACTTCCTTTTCTAAACTCTCTCCTTTACTGCTTGTACTACTAAAAGATATTGGTGTATAATTTTCTTTAACTTGAAGAACATTTCCATCATCATAAAAAGAAGTATCGTAAGCCTTATCTTTTATATCACTATTATAAAATTTATCATGTGCCTTTACTATCTCTTTTTCTGAATCACCAAAGTCTTTTGATTTAAAATACTCTTCAGAGTTAAATCCTAAATCCTTAAACTTATCTAACTCTTCTTTTATTACATCTCTAGTTTCTTTAGAGTACTTATTATTCTCTCCTTTATCATTAAAAAATTTACTTGAGAAATACTTATCTACAGATAAGTCTTTACTTGATCCTGAAGTTTCATGTAATCTTTGTATAGTATATAATTTAGCTCTTACTTTAGCTCTAAATATAGCGTCAGTATCACTCCCATGTTTATCTTCAAGATATTTATCTATTGGATTTATTAATTTCTGTCTAGTATCTAAAACATATATATCGTGAGCACCAACTTGTTGAGATCCTTTTCCAAAGAAAATACCTGCAAAATCTTTGTTTTTAAGACCTAAAACATTATCTATAGCGTATTTATGGTATCTTGATAATTGATTGCTTAAACCACTTCTTTTTAATGTATTCTTACTTTTAATTAATCTATTAAATACAGCCTTTCCTCTAGACGATACAGCTAAATCTTTTAACTTAACATTTGCTTTCTCTAAAGCTTCTTTAACTAATTTTTCACTATTAAATAATTCTATAGAAGCATCTATTGTATTTAAATGTTTATTTATAAAGCCATCACCTATATTTAGTAAGTGGTCTTTCATATTATCCAACTCTTTATCAGATAAACTATCTAAATATTCATCAGAAACATTATCTAAAATATTATCTATTCTTGATTTTGTTGATTTATCTAAAACACCTACATCTTTTAAATCTTGTATATCGTTTAAAGAGTTTTTAATTGTAGCTTTTTTCTCATCTCTCTCTTCTTTAGTGTATGGTTCTTTAGATTTTCTATTCTTAGTCTTAGCAGAGTCCTCAAAGAAATCTTGGTTTTCTAATAAATACTTACTTTCAGCAGAAGTTATGTTATCACTCTTTAACATATCAGTAACTATTTCTTCATAAGACTTACCTTCTAAGTCCTCAAAATCATTAATGAAATCATCTACTCTTTGTTTTAAATCTACATCTTTAAAGTTTTTATTTTCGTATGATGCAACTACATTATTTGCTTCTTGAACTAAAGCATTCGCACCTTCACCTGACAAATTACCATCAGCTAATTTATTAACTATCTCCTCATATTTAGCAAGAGACTCAGCTGGTATTCTATCTGGATTAAGAGATAACATTCTTTTTAAAGATTCAACACTATATGTATCCTTAACAACACCTGCTTTTGATAATCTAGATATTGCTTTCTTTCTAGCTTTATTAGAGTTCTCTACTTTTTCTTTATAATCAGCAGTATCAAATACATTATCAACGTGATTAACAAAATCTTCTATGGCTTTATTAACATCTTTCTCAGAACTAATTCTTCCTAATTTAGATAAAATAGATTTGTATTGAGAATTAGAAATCTCTTTCTTTCCCAAACTATCTTTGAATATTTTAATAGAATTATTTACAGCATCTTTAACACTCTTAATCTTGCTTCCATAAGATTTATCAGCAGATTTTAAAGCTTCTACACTAGCCTTGAAAACATCTCTAACTTGACCCTTTAAATCTCTAACTTCCTCCTTTAAACTCTCTATTTTATTCTTTACTTTTAAAGCTTTAACAGATTTAGATGAATCAAAATTTCCTTTAGCAATATCAGCCAACATAGCTTCTAATGTATCGTATTCTTTTCCAGTAACTTTATCTATAAATCCACAAGGTCCTGCCATAACTTATTATCCTTTAAATAAAACTTTTTCTAATAATAACATCTCAAACTTACTATCTCTATTAGTACCTTCTACTACGTTTAACTTATCGCTATATTCAGCAACAGCTTCCTTCTGTGTAGTTCTAAAGAATTGTAGGAAATCAAATACACATAAATCTCCAGTTTTAAATACCTTCATTGAAGTATCTTCATAACCTTCATATAAAGAAAACTCCATATCGTATGCCTTTTCTATTACATCAATTAAGTCTGTAAACTCTAATACTGGTTTTAAAATATTTGAGAGGTCTGGAGTAACATTCCAATCAACCAAGTAGTCCTCAATTTTTTTAGCGTGAGTTAGTTCATCATCACTCTCTGCTTTAAAGAATGCAGAAGCTTTAAAAAAACCTTTGTTTTGACACCAATTAGTAGCACTTCTATAAAAGTAGAATGCTTTAAATTCATCTGGTAATCTCTCAAGTAATAAGTTTACTACTTCTTGGCTTAACACTTCTGGTTTCTCAATTTTACTATTCATTATTTTATATGTTACAAGGTTTTTCTTCTATTCTTCCTTCAGCTATTAATTTTTTTAATATAGCTTGTTGTTGTTTTTTATCTTTCAATAACTCATTCATTTTATCTACAGCTTCAGTAGGCAAAGATACCTTTTCTTTTTCTTTTTCTGTCTCTACTTTAGGAGTAGTTTCTTCCTCTAGTTTTGTTTTAGGGTTCTTTCTTGATTTAGTAGGAGTAGGTTCTTCTACTTTAAATTCTTCTGTAGGTTTAGCTTCTTCGGTTGGTTTACCTTCTGCTTTTATTTCTCTTAATAAAGGTGAGATTAATTTATCGTACTTATTATATATTTCACCAAGTTTAACTTTATCATCAGGACTTACATCTTTATATTCATTCTGTTCTTCCTCTCTTAATTTTTCTACCTCTGCCTTTTTTTCTTCTATAGTAGTATTAGGTTTATTTTCTTTAGATTTATTAGTATTAATATCTATCTCTATAGGTTTAGATATTACATCTTCTATTCCTTTAGGTTTAGCCTCTTGTTCTTCAAACAATTTAATCTCAGCACTATTCTCTACTTTTTTCATTGTAGTGTAACCTTCAGGAACTTCAGATGGAGCTTCGTTTTTATAATAAAATACATTTTTTTCTTCAGTAGGAGTTGCAACTTCTTCTTTAGGAACATTTCTAGAATCATGTATCTTAGATGCTTCCATAGTTATATCTCTATCGCTAAAGTTAAACTCTTTATCTCCTCTTGCTTTAGCCTCAGAAATTAATTTCTTACTAGCCTCTTCTTTAAGTTTATTTTGTTCTCTATCAGGTAATGCAAAAAACCCATCTTTTCTTGGAGTATAATTCTCTTTTATTCCTTTAAGAACTTTCTCATTTTTTAGATAATCTTCTTTAACTTTATCTAATGCAAATTGTTTATCTTCATTTGAAAATTCTGAGTTATGTATATCTGTTGCTTCTTGTCTTAAATCAGATGACTTTCTTGCTAACTCAACAACTTTAGAATAATCAGCATCATTCATATTAGACATTCTATCAAGTACATTATCTATATGTACATTGCTTTCAGCAGTCAATCTATCTATTTGTTTTTTAACTAATACCTTGCTCTCAGGAGTTATATTTTCAAATCTTAATCTATTGTTTAAATCAGATATTAATCTAGAGTTATTATCTATAGTCTTAGCTTCTTCGTTAGTCATATATGGTCTTGATGTTTGACCTAAAGCGTGAGCAAAACCAGCATTCATACCATGCAATATAAAAGCATCTCTAACGCTTTTTAAATCCGATGCAACTTTAAAGTAATCAACTTTCTTACCTAAAGCATCATCTAATGTAGCTTGTCCTAAACTCATTATTTTTAAATCTCTAGCTAAACCTAATGAATGTCCTATATAATCTTTAGTCCAATCCTTAGTTTTTTGCATAAAAGTTTTCTGTAATAAATCAGGAGATTCTTTTTCTATAGCAGCTGCTATCCTAGATTCATTTTGCAAAAACTTTAATTGACGAGCCATAGGAAGAACCATTGTTCCTCCCCAAGCAATAGGTACTACATAAGATGCTACATCAGAGTGTAAATCTTTATTTGCATATTCTTTGGTTTTATATTTTTCACCATTAAATTCAAAGTTATTTTCATTATTTGCTATAGCTTCTTCTTTAGCTTTTTTAAACCCTTCATTTTCACGTCTAATTTCAGCAACTTTACCTCCAGCAGATTCAACAGCAGTAGCAACTAAACCAGCAGTTCCTCCAGCTAATAGAGCAGCTGTCATTCCAGCATTGTCTCCAACTATAGATACTAATTCATTTGCATAATCATTTGCATTATGAAGTCCTAATGTTTTTGTAGTTCCTCCAACTATAACTCCAGGAACAACTCCTTCTCTCCCTTCTTTTATTTTTTGAGCTTTTTTAGCATACTCCTCACTATATTGTTGGTCTACATCACCGTAATGTTTAGCAGCCATTCCCATACCTTTAAGTAAAGGAATACCAGTTATATCTCCTAAAGTATTAAAAGCTGCTTCACTTGGTTTATCTATATACTTACTTGTAAACTCATGTAGGTTACCAAGTGCACCATATCCATAAGACTTGATTCTTTTAGCTATATCTAACATCTCATTATTTTCTGAGGTATATGCAGAAGCTTCTTGTTGAAAAGTACCTATGTCTTTTTGGTTTTTAACGTATTTAGTTTGATATGTTTTTCTTAATTCTAAATTTAAAGCTATATTATGTTTAATATCTTCAAACTTATCTACAAACTCTTGAGATACTTTACCACCAAGTCTATCATATTCTTTTTTCATAGACTCAGCATCTTGAGTCATTCCATCTATAGAAGATGTTATCTCACTCATGTTTTTCACATTATCTTTATTTTCTTTTGATAAGTGAGATGCTTGTTGTGCTTTATGGAGACCAAGAGAATATTGTTCTGCTGGAGTTAAGTTCTCCTTAGCAGCATTCATTTTACTTTGATGAATCTCTGCTTTTTTTTCTTCTATAAATTTTTGTTTAACTCTATATTCTACTTGACCTGGAAGTAATGTCTCTCCATTATGTATGGCCTCATCTCTAACTTCTTTTCTTAAATCTTCTAAAGGAGTTTTTATTTTCAACCCAGCATTATCTTCTTTTAAAGGTTGGTAATTAAGTATACCTTTAGTGTATGCACCAACTTTATATAATAAAGACCCACCACTTTGTGCTTCTTTGTAGTCATCTTCAATGCTAGTTAAATCTTCTTTTTTTAAAGCATAAGGTTTAGTTTTCTGTACTGCTGATTCGTAGTTTTGTTTTATGAAGCTATCAAACTGTGGTCTTAATTGTGGAGACATCTTGGATTTTGAAACACCTCCAGCCATAGCAGATAATACTGTGGGAGCAACGTAAGATACTTCATTACCTTTATCAAAGTCTATTAATTGATCGACATTCATTTTACTGAAATCGACATTAGGAGTAGGAGTAGCTTTAACTACTGATTTAGGTTTAACACCAACAATAGGTTGTTTATTTATTTTAAAACCACCAATAGTTACATCTTTAGGTTTTCCAACTAAAGTACCCCAATCCGATGGTTTCTTTTGATTTTCTGTACCCAATAAAGATTTTTTTGGTGAAGGTAACGTAGTAGATACCTCTTGAGGAACTGGTCCACTTGATTCCAAATTGTCTTTTTTTTTTATACCTAATGGATCACTATTTTTAATCCCTAATGGATCTTTTTCATCTTCCATAATTATATCTTATAACTTTTAACATCATTCTCATTGTAACCCATATCTTGTAATTGTTTCAAACTATATGTTTTACCTTTTATTTTGTAAGACGAACCTGATTGTTTACTTTCTTTTGGTTGAGAATTTCTTAATGTTGTTTTTGCAAAATCTACATTATAACCTTTTCCTTTATTTGCACCAAGAGTTTGTTGTCTTAATATATTATCAGCATCTTCTTTAGAGAAAAAATAAATGTGTTGAGTGTATTTATTTCCATACGAACTTAGTATAGAATTAGTAGCTTCTTGTTGTTGGTCAGAAGACATAGAAGTCCAAGCTGGACCACTCATTTTATCTTGAACTTCTCTACTAGACTTAGCGTCTAATTGTTGTACTACAAATCCAGGAATTTCTTTATCACCTCTTTTAACTAAAGTCATGTTTGATATATAAGAACCAGCAGGAAGTGGAGTGTTTGCACCCTCTCCTTTTTCATTAAAATAATTACCTGCTTTTACTGAGTAAACAGGAATTTTAACAAGAGGGAAACCAAATGCTGTCTTATCTACATCACGAGATATACTGCCTGCTAATCGATTCTGTGCCCAAGTAGCTCTACCTAAAGTGTAATTATACTTCTCTTGTTCTTGTTTTTCTTTTTGCTGAGCTCTACTTTCTGCTAAATTAACATTTTCCTTGCTCTCAGGAGCTAAACCTCCAAATATAGCTGTCTTATATTCATCTCTAACTATTTGTTTATCCTCGTCAGTATACTCGCTTTCTTTTAATGGATGTAAATATCTTTGTAATTTTTCTTTTTGCTCAGGAGTTATATTTTCTTTTGCAAGCTCAGTTGTAGCATAATTATAAAGAACATTTATTCTTTGCTCTCTATTTGCAACGTGAGCATTAATCATTTTATCAACAGCTTCTTTAACCCTTTGATCATCATTATATGTAGTAGATATAGATGTAATACCATTATCAGTAGTATTAGTTCTTAATTTTATATTGTCTGATATTTTACCAGCATCCTCAGTTAAATCATAAGCATCCATAACATTAAATGCTTTTCCATTTAATAATTCATTATCATCAAAAGAATCTCTTTCATTACCTTCTCTATCGTAGAACTTTCTATATACTTTTTTACCATCAATACCTACTTTAAATTTTCTCTGAACATTACCATTTCCATCTGAAGTGGTTTCTATCTCTGGAAATTTATACATTATAGATCCATTTAAAACTATAGGTTCTGTATCTTCTAGATTATCCAAACCATGAGCAACAATGTCTGTTTGAGATTGTTGAACACCACTCTTCTTTGATTGATTTTCTAAAAATGATTTTGCATATCCACCAATTTTAGTATTTATTTCTGTGTATTTTTTTATTATTCCAGGTATATTATTATACTCTACTTGCTTCTCACTAGATAATTTATCTAAACCTCCTGCTTCAGTTGCTTCTTTGTTTAAATCAGCATACCTATTTTTTTGTTCAGATACAATATTAGTTACAGCTACATCATGTACTTTAACTCCAGCAGGTATCACTTCATCAAACTTAGCAACTTCAACAGGCTTAATTTCTTTAGCTTTAGCTGCTTTATCTGCCCTCATTTTATCAATCAAATCACTTTGAAACTTTTGTGCATTTACAGCTATATCTCCAAAATCTACATTTGGTGCTTGTACTGTTGCGTATGCTCCTACTTTACCTATTGCCATATATTAGATACCTTGTTGATTATATTTATTCATTTGAGAATTAACTTCAAATGGATTATATTGTTCAAAAACTCGACTACTTAATCCAGATAAGTTTGATGTTAAATTTTGTCTATTAGCAGGTACTACTCCGCTAGTAACAATAGGTTGCAATCCAGTTACATTACCTTGTTTTACTTGACTTGTTAAAGCATCCATATATTTACCTTGCTGATACATTTGAACACCACTAGCAGCTCCTTGTATAGCTCCTTTTATACCTTGCATTTCTTGTGCTTTGCCAGCTGATATTTGAGATGATAAAGCAGCTACATCATTTTGATATCTCTGTTCTTTCATACCTCTAATTTGAGATTGGTCTCCAGCTCTAGCAAAATCAATTTGTTTTTGTTGCTCATCTAAACTAGCAGCTATCTGTCTATTTTGTAAATTTTGTTGTTCGTTAAGCTGACCTAAACCACCAATAACCCCTCTAATACCACCACTTCTTAAAGTATCTACACCAGTAGCAAATTGTCTAGCACCCTCTTCTCTTTGAAGATTAGCTCCCAACTGACTTACTTGAAGACCTTCGTATGAATTTTGTAAATTTGGAATAGGTAAGTTATTCAAAGCATCTTTAGCTTCCCTAGCTTGTTTAGCTCCTTCTACAGCTTGGTAAATGCCACCTAATGCTGCGACTCCTCCTATAACTGCACCTGTTACTGCTGCCATATTTTTATAGTAATTTTATATATTCGTTACAACCCTTACTCCCTAAAATAAATCCTTCCTCTAAATATTTATTTTGTAAGCTCTCGTTTTTTAATGATGTATAAGCAACCTCATATCCCATCTCCTTTGCTATATAACATAATTGATTTATACATTCTGAAATAGCTACTTTCCTAACTTCTTTATCTTTAACATCAGGGTTACTAACTATAAATTCAACCCAACACATATTGCTATTAGTTAAATAAACAAAACCTGAACATACGTCTGTTGAATCTATGTTCACAATCACACCAGTCTTAGGTAAGTTATTTAATCCTGGAGCTGGAAATCTCCAAAACTTCCACCAATCTAATAACATTGGGTAATCTCCCTCAGTAAAATATCTTGTATTGCTATCCATTAAATTAAATTTATAGTGCAAAGATAATCAAATTATTGAAAAGACTTAAATACCTCTGTATTAACCGTAAATAATGTAGCTTCACTACCACTATCAGTTGTAGTTAGTGTAATAGTAGCGTGGTTTCCTTTAATACCATTACTCTCTGCTACAGGATTTTTAGCTATAAAATAGAATGAACCTACAGGACCAGTTGTTATTGGAGTTATAGTTATTGATGTTGAATTAAATGAAAGCACTCTTCCTATAGCGTATGGTGTGTTACTTATATCTATAGTATATAAAGTATCTTCTGTAGATAGAAATGTAGGAACTTCATCGAAAGTATATGTATTTGATAATAATCCAGTACATACCCCAACACCTTGTATTGATAAATGAGTAAAATCTAAAATACTATTACTGTCTCTACTTATCATAGCATAATGCTCACCTTCTCTAGTATTAAAGTTTTCATAGTTAATATGTCCATTATCAAAATTGGTCTCAATGACAGCATTCCAATGACTAGTATTACTCTCTAATGATATTGTTTTGAATTGTTTTACATCACTTGGGTCTTGATTAAATGCTACCGTTACAGAAGAATCTTGAACACTCATACCTCCTTCATCATCATAGAAATAATTTCTAGATGCTGTCTCTGAATGGTGTCTATATAGCTGACCATTTTTAAAAGAAAAGAAACCACGATTTAACCTAGTCATCCACTCTGGGTTGTATCCCCAAAAAGATGTCCAAGTATTTGTTTTTTCGTCAAACGATATTGTTTCAGCCATTTTTTATTTTTTATTTTTTATTTTTTATTAATCAGGGCAGTACCCAACCTTAACTACATTTGCTGGAAGACCAATTAAAGTAGATGCACAGAATAATGTCTCTACATATCCTTCAGTACCATCTGCTGTTGCAGTTTGATAATCACCAAAACAATCTATATACTCACAAGTATTAATTCCTACACTACTATATATTTTATATTGTCTACATGTACTTTGGTTACAAGCTCCTATATCAGTAGTTACAACTCTATCTACACTAACTATTGAAGAAAGGCATACTTGCTCTGTAGATGTTATAAAGTTTAAAATCATTTCTCGTAATATATAATCGCAATCTAAATATCTAACTAAACCATCTGAATGTAAAGGACCATCTAAATGTAAAGGACTATCTATCCAATCAAATTGATATGCTCTACAATCTAATGGTTCATTTATTAATATATCTACTCTTATATCTACACTACACTCTCCACTAGATACTCTATAAATATAGAAATCAGGTATTAAACTACTTCCATTATGAACGTATGTAATATAATCTCCTACTATCTCAAATCCTCCATACTCAGGACCTGTTATCATAGACAAGGTATAAGGTGTTCCATGAGTTATATTATCTAAACCATTTAGAGAGAAACTAGTTCCTTGATTTATACTTTTTAATATGTTAGTATTTGCAGCGTAAACATCATCAATATAATCCCAAACTATATAAAGTTTCTTAGATAGGTCTCCTAATCTCTCAAATGTAAACTCAATATAGTTCTCATCTCCAACAGTTGTTATAGATGGGTATGTTGCATTATCTATTATTTGTTGTGCATCGTAATCACTACTAGTAATAGTATACCCTATTTTATTACATGCAGTAAACACACCATCACCTTTTATAGAAGACACTCTAACTAAACTTCCTTCAAATGGTATTGGACCATCAGCTTCAATTCCAACCTCTGTTCTAAATCTTGTAAGACCAGAAGTAGTAAATGTATCTACATCTGTTGAGTTTCCATTATATCCATACATTGAATCTACCCAAGAGTATTTGTTTGTCATAGATTTACCAGCATCAGAAATATCATTAACTACCAAAGTAACAACTTCTAACTGATTAGTTATAGGACAATGATTTGAAAAAGAAATCATAGCATCAACTTCATGTGTATTATTTATTAATACGTAAGCAGTTTCTTCTGTTCCTGTTCTTGATATAATAACACTTCCACTTCCTGTTAATCCTGGATTTGCATAATTTCTAACTCCTATGGTTATTGTTGCATCTAAAACTCCCTCAGGTATTTGGTAATTAAAAACAAAATCACCAACTTTATTTCCTATGTTTATATCGTAATATAGACTATTAGATGGTGTTAATTTTAAATTACTAATTTGTTGATTACAATTAACTCTTAATGATTTAACTTGTTTATTTTCATTTGTAAAACCTAATATATAATTATCATAAGATGGGTCATAACCTCCAACTATAAACTTAGAACTATAATCTCTTAAATTATCTCTAAACCAATCTTTCATTCCATATCTTGAGATAGGCTCTAAACCATCAGAACCTAATCTTAAAACAACTCCCTTTGGTTGGTCTGTAAAATAAATGTTATTTGCATAGTTAGAGAAAGTCTCTGGATTTGTTCCAATACCAAATTCTCCAGCATAAGGTATTTCTTGTCCTAATACTTGCTCTACTGAAGTAATTTGACCACCTCCAACTGCATCAGATAATAAGTTTTTATTGTATAATACTTTGTGTAATTTATCTTCTTGAAATACTATTAAATCCGTATCTCTTGAGAATAACTTTTGTATTCTTCCATATTTATCATCTAAATCTTTATAGTTTGCTCTTGATAGATTAAACTCATTTAAAGAATTATAGTTTGTTGTTTTTTCAAATCCACCACTATATGTTAATGATGCTATATTTCTTCTCTCTTTATATCCATCTAATTGAACTGCATTTGGTCTTGTATTCGTAGATAAATAATTTGAGTTAAATAAATCTTTCACTCTATAACTTTCAGCTCCATTACCTTGAGAATAACAATTAAAGAATGATAAATTTAATGTTGCAGCAGTAGTAGTACCATCTTGGTCTACATCTGCATCTACAGGATAATTACTATCTGTTTTTTTAGATAGGTGGTTTCCATTAGAATCTATTAAATAGGTATCAGGTATCTCGTAATAAACTTCAGAACTTTTATCTTTAGGGTCTGTCTCAAGAATAATAACGCTTGTAGCAAGTGTAATGGTTACTAATGAATCAGAGTATGATGGTTTACCAGGATTAATTATAGTTTCTCCACCAGTAGAACCATAATTATTCCAAAAACCTATAGAATATGGGTAGTTATTATCAGCAACAAATCCATTAGGAACATAATGTCCTCTTGTCCATACAATATCAAGAGCAGGACTATCATTCATTTCTGTAACCCACCACTCATATATACTATTATAATCAGCAGATGATGTATATTTTTTTTCAAATACATCAGGACCTGCATTCGTTCTTCCATTACTTAATTTAAAATA
>Ga0209499_1000592_pt1 | contig 26829 bp, 28 predicted proteins | sample C_130208_EF_Meta_FD_187306 | JGI IMG/M metagenome (GOLD analysis project Ga0209499, IMG submission 187306) | Freshwater microbial communities from Lake Croche, Canada to study carbon cycling - C_130208_EF_MetaG (SPAdes) (version 2) | ecosystem: Environmental > Aquatic > Freshwater > Lake... | reverse complement strand
AATTCATTGTTATCATGGAATTGGTCGTGCCCAATTGTATTCTGCAATCTATCGAATTGAATATGAAGGTTGGAGTAATGAAGATGCGCGACATCAAGCCGCATTTCCTTTTATGTTCAGCTCTTTTGACGATGGAAAACCCAAAGGAGAATATCTAAAATCTTACAAATGCAGAAAGCAATTAAACAGAAAATAAAATGAAGTTTACTTTAATTTTTTTATTTTTTTTAAATAAGAGCTTAGAGGTTGTGAAAAAAAATACTTATAGCTTATAGAAAAGCCAATATTCAGTGTCTTTTTTTGTTTAAAGTATAATTTTCTATTATTTACTAAAAATAATATTTCAATCATTTTCAATTTCATTAAAAATTTGTTGCACATTAATATCTAATGCGCTGCAGAAACGCAAGAATAAGTCTAATGTCATTCTTTGTTTCGAACTAAAAACTCTTCTTACAGTAGTTTCTGAACATAAAGCCGCTTTTGCAAATTTTGTTTTGTTTCCTTCAAACTTAATTAAGAAATTTTTATAAATTTTATTTACAAGTTTTATCTCTATTTGTACAAAGTGATTCTGCATTTAACAAAGAAAATAAAGAAAAAAAATATAAAACTTTCTTTTATACGACTTATAAGTCGAATTATTTTTTATATTTGTAAAAAAATAATTTAAAATATTGATATTATATCCTTTAAAGAAAAAAATAATAGATTTAAAAATATAAAATAAGCAGGTAAGCTGAAAACTGAATAGAGTAAGCAAAATTTAAAAAATAAGAAATAATGAAAAAATCCGTACTAATATTTATGACAATTTTTGCTTTTGGCTCAATAAAAGCTCAAAATTCAAAAGCATATTTAGGAGTTTCTGTTGGTTATGCCATTCCCGGAGGTGACGGATCTGAAAATTTAAATTCTGGCATTAATTTAGGATTTATAAATTTTGGATATCGTTTTAGCAAAACATGGGGAGCAACATTAAATTTAACTTCTTCTGGTTTTGCTTACAAAAATGTAGGATCACTTGGAGTAGCTGTCTTTTCAGTTGGACCAATGTATACTGCTAGTTTAAGTGATAAATTATCTCTTGATTTAAAACCACAATATGCCATAAGTATTGTAGGAAAAGAGAAAGGCACTGGTTATGATGATGCAACATTAAAGGGTACAGGATTTGTATTTGGTAGTTCTTTAAATTTTGGTGTAACTAAAGGATTTAAATTATCATTAAATCTAGATTATACAACAGGAAAATGGAATGAACTTGATATGGGCGGAAATACATATAAAGTGACTACTAAAAATAGTGTAAGTTCACTTGTCATGGGGGCTGGTTTGAGATATAACTTTTAAACATCAGGGAAGCTGAAAACTGAATAGAGTAAGCAAAAATTTATCTTATTAAATTATGAAAAAATTAAATTATTTATTTTTATTAATTCCATTTTTATTATTATCTTGTTCTAAAGACTCGGGTTCGTCAACAACTCCAGCTCCTTCATATAGTGTTCAAGGACTATGGAAAACCACATCTGCTGTATTAAATGGGGTTGAGAAATTTGGGGGTAGTAATTCTGTAAAAAGTGAATTGAATTATTTTAACGCCGACGGAAGTTTTAGTACTCAGTCATACACTGACACAAATTATTCTACATTAATTGGTTATTCATCTGGGACATATACACTTCCAACAACATCAACAATAAATATTTATGCTAATGCTTATAATGCATCTGGTGCTTTATTAGCTACTTATAATGTTTCTTGCGAAATTCAATCAATTAATTCAACACAACTACAATTAAAAACTCTCAATTATCCAGCAGCTAATGATGTTTATGTAAAAAAGTTTATTAGATAATCATCTTTTTAAAGTTATAAAATAATAAATATACAGCCGTTTCAGTAATGAAACGGTTTTTATATAAAATAACACATAAATAAATTCATCATTCTTCTATATTATCTTTTAAGATAATATTTACTAAAACTCATTGGTACAAATAAATAAAAAAACTTATAAGTAGTTCTAAATATATTGTTTAGGACTTTTTAAAATATATTTATTGAATTCCCTTAACAATTCCTATAAAGTCATCGGCTTTCAATGCGGCACCGCCAATTAATCCTCCATCAACATCGGGTTTTCCAAAAATTTCTTTAGCATTATCAGGTTTTACGCTTCCTCCATAAAGAATAGAAACGTCTTCGGCAACATCACTTCCAAATCGAGTACGAATCGTTTCTCTAATAAATTCGTGCATTTCTTGTGCTTGGTCTGGTGTAGCTGTTTCTCCTGTTCCAATCGCCCAAACGGGTTCGTATGCCAAAATAATATTATCCCATGATTTGTTGCTAATATGGAACAAACCATCACGCAATTGATTTTCAACTACATTAAAGTGTTGGTTGTTTTGTCGGTCTTTCAATTCTTCTCCAAAGCAAAAAATGATTGTCATGTTGTGTTTTAAAGCGGTATCAACTTTAAATGCCAATTGGGCATCGGTTTCCCCAAAATAAGCTCGTCTCTCTGAATGACCTAGTATAACGGTATTCACGCCAATACTTTTCAACATGTCTGCTGAAATCTCTCCTGTATAAGCTCCATTTTCTGCTTGATGCATGTTTTGGGCCGCAATGGTTATATTTGTAAATTCAACATGATCGGCAGCCGATGCTAAGTTTACAAATGTTGGTGCTACAATTATTTGTACTTCAATATCATGCGGTAATTTAGCAATTAGATCGTTTAATAAATCTTCGGTTTCCTCGGCATTTTTATTCATTTTCCAATTACCAGCAACAATATACTTTCTCATTATTTAAGGTTTTTTAATGTAGCATTAATTTTATCAAATTCGGTTTCAATGGCGCGATACAATTCGATTTCCCCTTTTTTATTGATAATGATATATCTCGGAATCCAATCTATATCTATTGATTTTCCAAAAGTACCTTTCATTCCTTCAGCATCATTTACCCAATAATGCTCGCCATTCAAATTGTGCTTTGCAATTCCAGCATTCCATTTGTCAAATGTTTTGTCCATTGAAACAAACATAAATACTACATCTGGATTATTAGCTTGTAACTCTTTTACTTTCGGCATTGCTCCCACACAATCGCCACACCAAGATGCCCAAACTTCCATCAGTATAGTTTTACCTTTGTATTTTTCAAGCACGTCTTTAAAAGCAACTTCTTTGTTTTCTGTAGTTGTTAAAACTTCTTTTAGCGCTTTTTTAGAAAAATATTTTTGTTGGGCATTGCTGCAAGATATGGAAGTCAATGCTAAAATATATAATATTAGAATTTTTTTCATGATTTTTTTAATTAAAAATTATAATTTCGGATTCATTTTCTTCAAATCCTCATACGATTTATGAAGATACTCATTTAATTCCGAACCATTAAATTTATTATCATTAATTCCGTCGTAGTATTTAATTTCATTTCCGTTCCAAAAATATTTAACACCGGGCGTATTTCTGTTTTTTCCAAGAATGTCATAAAATGGAATTACTTCAACAATTGTATATGGATACGATGCACCTGCTTCTTTAAAGAAATCCGGAATTAAATCGACTTCTTCGTTCATAAAAATAATAGAAAGTGAAGGTAGGGAAGCATCTTTTTTTCTCATTTCGGTTAATTCTTTTGCAGCAGCACGGCAATGGTCGCAACCGGGAACGAAATAGCAAAGTAATTTTCTTCCTTTATCAATACTGGCAAAAAACTTGGCATTACCCGACTTTACTTTTCTTGGTTCTTTGTTGGTTTCAACTTCTAATTTATTGACGGTGTCTTTTTTTGCTTCAGTAATAGCAGTTTCTGATTTTATAGAATTTAAGGGAACAACCGATTCCGAAATAGTGTCTTGTGGTATTTCGACTACTGGTGAAACGGTAAAATCGCTTGAAGCTGGTCGTATTGGTGCCAACATAAAAATTCCTAAAATGGTTGCAAAAAGAACGGTGGTTAATATCCAAAAGTTCCCGTTATTAGAAACTCTTGGCGATATTTTATATAAATAAACTAGTAAAGCAACGGCAATAATATTTTTGATAATGGCTTCAATTGGCGTCATTGGTAACAATTCGCCAAAGCAACCGCAATTACCCGAATTTCCGCCACTCAAAAAAGTTACATAGGTTAAATGACCAATGAAAACTGCAAGCATTGTAATAGTTACTGGAATTAAAAATTTACGTAGCCAGTTTTTTTGTAATAACAATAACCCTAAAGCCAATTCAATTCCGATTAGGGTTCTAGAAAAATAAGGTGCAAATCCTTGAGAAAAGCCCATTGGATATAATTGTTTTACTTCAAAAGTTGAGATTGCAAAATAAGGCGAATCCAACAAATGTCCTTTGGATAGTTTAGCTAATGCCGATAGTATGAACAATGCCGAAACAGTAATCCGGAGACTCCATGCGATATAAGTTTTTTTAGTTGTCATAATAGGTTTTTTACAAAGATAAAAAAGCAATCCATTTTATGCTATTATTGAATTGTTATTGTCCAAATTTCATCAAAATTAAAGCAAAAACGGAATAGTTAATCATATCTTTATAGTTGGCATCAATTCCTTCAGAAACCAATGTTTTTCCTTGATTGTCTTCAATTTGTTTTACACGAAGTAATTTTTGAAGAATTAAATCGGTTAGTGAACTTACACGCATTTCTCGCCAAGCTTCACCATAATCGTGGTTTTTGTCTTCCATCAATTGTTTGGTTAAAGCGCTTTTTTCGTTGTATAATTTAACGGCAGCTTCCGGATTCAAATCGGGTTGTTCAACTACACCCAATTCCAACTGAATCAAAGCCATAATGCAATAATTGATGATTCCAATAAATTCTCCGGTCTCGTCTTCATCTATTTTTCGAACGTCATTTTGCTGTAAACTTCTGATTCTTTGCGCTTTGATAAAGATTTGATCGGTTAAAGAAGGCAAACGCAAAATACGCCATGCACTTCCATAATCGGTCATTTTTTTACTAAATAAATCTCGGCAAATGCCAATTACTTTGTCATATTCTTGTGAAGTATTCCTCATTAATGGTATCTTTGTGTGAAATTTTTTATTTTTACAATGCAACTTATATGCTTCGTGTCAAAAGTAAATAATATTGAATTAAGTTGGAAGTATAAAGTGTAAAGATTTTAACTTCTAAAATAATTTAACAGAACTCTAAGTACTGAGAACGGAACACTAACAAAAATGACTATAAACTGCAACGGAAAACTTATCGATTTAACTTCACCAAAAGTAATGGGGATACTTAATGTAACGCCCAATTCTTTTTTTGATGGAGGAAAACATGACAACAAAAAAGCAATTTTAGTTCAGGTTGAAAAAATGCTTTTGGAAGGAGCAACATTTATTGATATTGGAGGATATTCGAGTAAACCCAGTGCCGAATTAGTTTCAGAGGATGAAGAATTGCAAAGAATAGTTCCTGCAATTATGGATATTGTAAAAGAGTTTCCAGAAGTTATTATTTCCGTGGATACTTTCCGAAGTAAAGTTGCTCTAGAATCTGTTGAATATGGGGCATCTATTATTAATGATATTTCTGCTGGAAATTTAGATGCTAAAATGCTAGAAACCGTTGCTAAATTAAAAGTGCCTTACGTCATGATGCACATGAAAGGAACGCCGCAAACGATGCAATCTTTAACTCAGTATGAAAATATCGTAAAAGAAATATTATTTTATTTTTCTCAAAAAATAGCTCAAGCTCGAAGTTTAGGTATTAACGATTTGATTTTAGATCCTGGATTTGGATTTGCAAAAACTATAGAACAAAATTTTGAAGTTTTAAGTAAATTAGAATTATTTCAAATAACAGAATTGCCTTTTTTGGTTGGAATTTCTAGAAAATCAATGATTTATAAAACCTTAGAAATCAATACAGAAATTGCTTTAAACGGAACTACTTCTTTAAACACTATTTCATTACTTAAAGGTGCTAAAATCCTTCGAGTTCACGATGTAAAAGAAGCAGTAGAATGCGTCAAACTGTACCAAAAATTAAATTAAAGCCAAGATTGTTAAGTGTTTTAATTTGATAATGAGATTCTGCTTTAGTCAGAATGACAATTTTTGAAATAAATTGTTTACTTCTTACCTTATACTTCTAACTTAAGGCTTTTACTGATGATGGTAGGGTTCGTTCTTCAATATCGTATATCCTCGATACAACTGTTCAATCACAAAAATTCGAACCATTTGATGCGAAAAAGTCATAGCCGAAAGCGAGATTTTTCCTTGTGATTTTTTGTACACTTCTTCACTAAATCCATACGGACCACCAATTACAAAAACTAGCGTTTTGATTCCGGTATTCATTTTCTTTTGCAAATATTTTGAAAATTCTACACTCGAAAAAACAATTCCGTTTTCGTCTAATAATATCAATTGTTCGGTTGGTGATAGTTTGGCTAAAATTAATTCGCCTTCTTTCTCTTTTTGTTGCGCTTCTGATAAGTTTTTTGCATTTTTGATATCAGGAATAATTTCTAAATCAAATTTAATGTAGAAAGATAACCTTTTACTGTAATCTTCAATTAACATTTGCAATGATTTATTATCAGTTTTTCCTATAGCCAGGAGACGTATGTTCATTTCAATTTCGAATTTAAACACAAATTTACAAATTGATTTCTATTTTATTCCAACTTCTAACTTCCAACTCCAAACAATTTTCTATTTTTGCAGGATACAACTGCTCTACCATGTACAAATTACTAATTCGTCCATTACTTTTTCTATTTGATCCAGAAAAAGTGCATTATTTCACCTTTGCTTTAATTAGACTTTTATCAAAAATTCCGGGAGTTCCATCACTATTCAGAGGATTATATTTAGTAAATGATAAACGATTAGAAACCGAAGTTTTTGGATTAAAATTCAAAAATCCAGTAGGACTAGCAGCTGGTTTTGATAAAGATGCCAAATTATATAATGAACTTTCTAATTTTGGTTATGGATTTATTGAAATCGGAACCATAACTCCAATAGGACAAGAAGGAAATCCAAAAAAACGATTGTTTCGATTGAAAGAAGATTCAGCAATCATCAACAGGATGGGTTTTAATAATGGTGGCGTTCAACAAGCTGTTCATAGATTAAAAAAAAATAAAGGCGTGTTAATTGGCGGAAACATTGGAAAAAATAAACTCACATCCAATGAAAATGCCCCTCAAGATTATGAAATTTGCTTTGAAGCACTTTTTGATTATGTCGATTATTTTGTGGTAAATGTAAGTTCACCCAATACGCCAAATCTTCGCGAACTTCAAGATAAAAAGCCACTAACAGCTCTTTTGCTAACGCTTCAAAACAAGAATTTAGAAAAATCAAAACCAAAACCAATTCTTTTAAAAATCGCACCCGATTTAACCGACTCTCAATTATTAGATATTATTGATATTGTAAACGAAACTAAAATTGCGGGTATAATTGCAACTAACACTACACTTTCAAGAGAAGGTTTGCATTCGGAAAATAAGTTGAAAATTGGCGGATTATCAGGTAAACCATTAACTAATCGTTCTACAGAAGTTATCCGATTTTTGTCTGATAAAAGCAATAGATCATTCCCAATTATTGGTGTGGGGGGGATTCATTCGGCTAAAGATGCTATTGACAAGCTTGAAGCTGGTGCAAGTTTGATACAATTGTATACTGGTTTCATATATGAAGGACCAAAGTTAGTTAAAGATATCAATAACGAAATTTTGAAAAAACTTTAAACTTTAAACTTTTAAACTTTAAACTTTTTTACCTTTGACTTCACAATGAACAAAATCAAAATCATAGAATGTCCTCGCGATGCTATGCAAGGAATAAAACCTTTCATTCCAACGGTCCGAAAAGTGGAATACATTCAATCCCTTCTTCGGATAGGTTTTGATACAATTGATTTTGGAAGTTTTGTGTCTCCAAAAGCCATTCCTCAAATGGCAGATACCTCCGAAGTTTTGGCACTACTTGACTTGTCACAAACGACCAGTAAATTACTGGCAATTATAGCAAATACACAAGGAGCAACGAGGGCTTCATTTCACAAAGAAATTCGGTATTTAGGATTTCCATTTTCGATTTCAGAGAACTTTCAAATGCGAAATACACACAAAACTATTTCAGAAAGTTTGGTTACGTTACAAGAGATTTTAGAAATTGCCGATAAATCCAACCAAGAAGTTGTTACTTATATTTCTATGGGCTTTGGAAATCCGTATGGAGATCCATGGAATGTCGATGTAGTAGGCGAGTGGACTGAAAAATTAGCCAATATGGGCGTTAAAATTCTTTCGCTTTCAGACACTATCGGAAGTTCTACTCCAGAAGTTATCAGTTATTTGTTTTCCAATTTAATTCCAAAATACCCAAACATTGAATTTGGTGCTCATTTGCATACTTCACTCGACAAATGGTTTGAGAAAATCGATGCCGCATATCAAGCGGGGTGTCTCCGTTATGATGGTGCAATTCAAGGTTTTGGCGGATGTCCGATGGCAAAAGACGACTTAACCGGCAATATGCCAACCGAAAAATTGTTATCATATTTCACCCAACAAAAGGCCAATACAGATACAAGTCCAATGAGTTTTGAAAGTGCTTACAATGTCGCTTCCCGATTGTTTGGGGAGTATCATTAATGAGACTTGAAAATAGTGTTTTATTGGTTTTATATTAATAAAAAACTATCTACAAAACCAAATAATAAAACAGAATAAATGTTTTATGGGTTCACGAATAACTATATTCAAATGAAGTGAAACAAAATTAATTACTAATTTATGTAAATTATTTAGACTTCTAATAGTTGTACTTGACTCTTCAGTCTTTCAATAAGTAGGTTCATCATTCGTTTATTTAAGTTAGAAGAGTTTTTAGTATAATCTTGGTATTCTTGCTCTGTAAATAGAGCGATGATTGTACCTTTCAATAAATTTCTAAATTTAATATCTCTTTGAATTACATTTTCAATGTAATGTAGTTTTTTTTCTGGAGATAATATAAAAAATACTTTTTTTTGTTTAACGGCATAATTAATAAAAATGTTTAGAAATAAATCATTTTGAAATTTTAATATAGGACGTAACGTTCTGTTTTGGAATAGTTCTTCAAGAGAAGATTCATTAGATATGAATCCAATTGTTTCATTCCTAATTGATACTAATGTATTATTTCTATCCTTCATTTTTTTATTTACAAAAAAAACCTCTGCAAAATTACAGAGGTTTTATGAATTTTAAGACACTATTCTAAAATTATTTTTTAATAGTAAAGCAAACTTTTCTCACTAATTTTTTTGAACCTTCTGAATCTGCTTTAACAGAATTATCGGTACTTTTAGAAACTATTTGAAGTCTTGATGTTTCAATACCAGATTTCAACAAAATAGCTTTTACTTCTTCTGCTCTAGATTTTGCAAGATCATCATTAATTTTATTATTAGCTATTTGATCTCCATAACCTGTAATTTCAATAGAAGATTGTGGATTATTTTTTAAGTATGTACTAATGAAATCAATTCCGGTAGATACAGATGGAGTTGCTTTTTTAGATTCAAATAAAACTACAACATAACCTTCATTTACTAATCTAACTATTGGGTCTTCAGTAGTTTTTTCTGATATACCTTTAATAGATTTTTCAACATATTTTTCTAAATCATCTGAAACACCATTTTTATTTACGTCTATCATTTTCCCTCTTGCATCAACTAGTATATTTTCAATAGAATTGTTTTCTTGGTCAATATAATCTGGAACTCCGTCTTTATCAGTATCTTTAGTTTGAGCTTCGACAGTATTTATTTTGTTTTCTAGGGCTTCAATTTTTTCAATATTTTTATCTTTAATTACTGCCCAGTCTCCGTGAATTTTGCTTTCACCCATTGAATAAGTTAAACCAATTGAAGTTGTAGTTAATTTACTGGTTAAGTTATTGTAAGATTCAGAATATGAACCATTCCAATTAAAGTGTTGTCTGTAATTGTTTTGAAAAGAAACGTCTAGTAAAATAGACATTTTTTTAGAAAAACGATATTGAGGGGTAAATCCAATAACATAACCGCCTGTTAGTTCAGTTCTTCCATAATTGTTATCAGTCTTCGGAATATTATTAGATGCAGGAAAGGTAATTAATCCAGCAAAATCTTGAGTTTTTGAAGTCATTCGATCAATTTTAGCACCAGCATGGACCAACAAGCCAAATCTGCCAAATTGATTTTCAATATCAAACAATTTAAATGCATTTACTACTCCACTAATCGAAACACCTAACATTTCCATTTCAAAAGGAAGACTACCATTATTTTTTACAGGTTTTAAATCTTCATAGTGTAAACCTAATTTAAAACCAAATTTCGGATTCAACATATATCTTGTTCCAAACGAAATGCTATTTGCTTGAGGTTGACCAAAAAAAGTTTTAGGATCACTGGAATAATAACCAACTGCATAAGTATCTTTTCCGCTAGCCTGACCAACAGTTACTTCAAATGTCCATTTGTTGTAATCTAACGAACTTTTGTTTTTTTCTTTTTGTTCTTGCGCATTGATAGAAAACAAAGAAATAAAAAATACCGATAATAACGTAATTTTTTTCATGTAAATATTAGATTAAGTTATGATAATTATCAGCAAATATAGTAGTTTGTAGTTAATTACCAATCATTTAATAAAAAAAATAAATGAATAATTTTTTTGTCTATTAATTTTACACATAATTATTTCAAAAATTATTAGAATTTCCTGAATTATTTATGATAGAATTTCTAAAATAAAAGTAATTTTCAATAATGAAATATGTAATTTTGTATAGCAATTAATCAAATTGAATATGAGATTTCATACTAGAAAATGGGTTAAACCTGAAGATTTAAATCCAAATAGTACTTTGTTTGGAGGTCGTTTATTGGCTTGGATTGATGAAGAGATTGCTCTATATGCTATAATTCAATTAGAAAGTCCAAGAATTGTTACCAAACACATGTCGGAAATTAATTTTAGAAGTTCAGCAAAACAGGGCGATATTATTGAAATTGGAATTGATGTAATTAAATTCGGAACTACTTCATTAACCTTAATGTGTGAAGTAAGAAATATGATGACCAAAGAAACTATTATTTCAATTGATACCATTACAATGGTAAGTCTTGGCTTGGATGGAAAACCAAATCCACATGGAAAAACAAAAATTGAATTTATTGAAGACCGATTGAAAAAAGGTTAAACTTCATGATTATTTTTGTCCGAAGAATATTCAAATAGTTCCAAATCGAAATACCTAATTGAGGAAATAATATGATCAAAAATATCCGCCATAATATTTTCATATTCAATAAATCGTTGGTCTTTTGAAAAAGCATATATTTCCAACGGAATTCCTTGTGCAGTAGGTTGCAATTGCCTACAAACTAAAATCATTTCTTTATTTAATCCAGGGTAATTTTCTAAATAACAGGTAATGTATTTTCTAAATAACCCAAAATTAGTCATGTTTCGGCCATTAATCGGAATGGATTTGTCAATAGAATAGGTGTTGTTATGCTGGTTAATTTCTGATTGCCTAGTTTCTATATAATTTGATATTAGTTGTATTTTTTTCATTTTTTGCAATTCGGCAACTGTCAAAAAACGAATGCTTTTGGCTTTTACTAAAATATGTCTTTTAATTCTTCGTCCGTCTGAATTTAACATTCCGCGCCAATTTCTAAACGAATCTGATATCAAGCCGTATGTTGGAATAGTAGTCGTGGTATTGTCAAAATTTCTTACTTTTACGGTAGCCAAATTGATTTCAATAACATCGCCGTCAGCTCCATATCTATCAAATGTTATCCAATCGCCAATTCGAACCATATCATTTAAAGAAACTTGAACACTAGCAACAAATCCTAAAATAGTATCTCTAAAAATTAAGATAACAATTGCAGAAATTGCTCCTAAAGTCCCTAATAATGTGGTTTTATCAATTTCAAACAGTTTGGAAATTATTACCCCAATTCCATAAATCCATAATACAATCATGATTACTTGAACATAACTATCTATTGGTTTATCACTAAATCGAGGTTGTTCTTTTATGTAATCTCTAATAGCTTTTAAAACGCTTCGAATTATCCATAGAGAAAGTAAGATAATGTATACTTCAACTAGTTTACCAAACATTGATTCCCAATACACATAATGTTCTAAAATTACAGGAACTGACTTATAAATAAATAAAAACGGAATTAAATATGCAATGTATTTTGCGGTTTGATTGGATACCAATAAGTCATCAAAATTTGTTTTAGTTTTCTTAGCAATAATAGCTAATGCTGCTACCAATATTAATCGAAAAATAATATAAATAAAATAGGCTAAAAAGCATAATATCAATATATTAATTAATAAGCTAATATAAGAAGCAAACGTATCGCCAAAATTTAATTTACGCATTAATGGATACAACCATCCAAATAATTTTTCTAATATATTATGCATTTTTTAAGTATTTTTTTTCAATTATAAAAGCCCCAAAAGGAATTAAAGAACCCAATAAAACTACAACTAAGTCTTTTAAACTCCAATTTTGCTTTTCCTTAATCATAAAAGCCAAATAAAGGTAAGCAATAAATAGAATTCCGTGAGTCATTCCAATTGGAAAAAGTAATGATTTGTATAAAAGTATGTTATTGGGTTTAATAAATATCATATTTGAGAGTAAAAACAAATATGAAAACCCTTCTAAAACAGCTGTGAATTTGAAAATCTTTGTCATACGTAATTTTTTTATGTACAAAATTAAGTAATAACCTCAATAATAATTCTATAAAGTAAGTTACTTTTGCAATAATTTATTATTTTATGAGCAAACGAGATTTAAAAAAGTATGTATCAGAGTTAAATAAAGTACAACTCGAAGAACAATTAATGGAGTTGTATGATAAATTTAAAGATGTAAAAGTCTATTATGATTTTGTTTTTAATCCAAATGAGCGAAATTTATTAAAAGATGCTAAACTTAAAATAGCCAATGAATATTTTCCAATAAGAGGAAAAAGACCAAAAATGCGTCGTTCTGTGGCTCAAAAATTTATAAAACATTTTATTTCATTGGGTGTTGATTCGTTTTTAATTGTTGATGTAATGTTATATACTATTGAAATGGCTCAAGCTTTAACTTCAGAAAAGCAAATAAACAGTGAAGCTTTTTACAGAAGTATCCTCAATTCGTTTGAGCAAGCTCTAAGTTTTATGATAGAAAAAGGAATTCTAGACGATTTTAAAATTAGGGCAGTAGCAATCAAAGAGGAAGTTGTAAATCAGAATTGGATGAATAAATATGAATTCAATGCTCTAATAGAACGGTTGGATTATTAATTTAACGTTATTTTTTTAATTAATAGTTTATAAACTCTTTTTTAGGTGTAATTTTGCAAAATTGTAAAAATCGCTATGCCAAAAAAGGAATTACTTTCCGAAATTGAAGAAAAAAAGGAACTTTACGGGTATCAAAAAGGCGATATTGATAAAATATTCGAAAGATTAGATAGTGCCCCTGCTAATTATCATTTACTCTATCAATTACCAACAGGCGGAGGGAAAACAGTTATATTTTCTGAAATCACCCGGCGTTATTTAGAAAAAAACAATAAAAAAGTGGTTGTGTTAACGCATCGAATTGAACTTTGTAAGCAAACTTCTAAAATGCTTAAAGCTTTCGATGTTAAAAATAAAATAATAAATAGTGCTATAAAAGAACTTCCAGATCAGGAAGAATATTCTTGTTTTGTAGCTATGGTTGAGACACTGAAAAATCGTTTAAATGATAAAAAATTAGAAATTGAAGATGTTGGATTGGTAATAATTGATGAAGCCCACTTTAACTCATTTAGAAAGCTATTTAGCGCCTTCGGAAACGCCTTTATACTCGGGGTCACCGCAACGCCTTTAAGTTCTAATATTAAGTTGCCAATGTATGAAAACTATAGCGAATTAATTGTTGGTGACACAATTCAAAATCTAATAGATAAAGGATTTCTTGCTAAAGCAACAACGTACAGTTATGATGTTGGATTAACAACTTTAAAAGTTGGTATTAATGGAGATTATACCGTGAAATCTTCCGATGATTTGTATAGTAATATGATTATGCAAGAGAAGTTGCTTCATGCTTATTCAGAGAAATCACTTGGAATGAAAACATTGATTTTTAATAACGGAATCAACACTTCGCTTCATGTTTATGAGAGTTTTAGACATGCGGGATTTAATATTCGTCATTTAGATAATACGACTTCTACAGAAGACAGAAAGGAAATTTTGCATTGGTTCAAGAAAACACCTGATGCCATTTTAACATCAGTTGGAATTTTAACCACCGGTTTTGACGAACCTACAGTAGAAAGTATTATTTTGAATCGTGCCACAAAATCACTAACGCTTTATTTTCAGATGATAGGTCGTGGTTCAAGAAAATTACCAAATAAAGACAATTTTATAGTTATCGATTTAGGAAACAACGCATTAAGATTCGGACTTTGGAATAGCCCTATGGATTGGCAACATATTTTTAAATCACCAGAATATTACTTGGAAAGTCTTCGTGATGATGCCGAAATTGAAAGTAATTTCAAGTATGTTATGCCTGAAGAATTGCGAAAAAAATTTAGTAAATCGGTTGACATTTCTATGGATGTAAATGAAGAATTTAAATTTACTGTCAAAAACAACTTGAAAGCAAAGACAATTCTTGAAAAATCGTTAGAACAACATGCCAGAATATGCGTTGAAAATACCGAGGAATTAATCAATGCTCGCAAACTTTCAAAAGAATTGCATGATGATATTGAATACCGAATAAAACAATATTGTATTTGTTTAGGAAATGTAACTAAAAACTATAGAAGTTGGCTGATAGAGGATTATATTTTAAAGCTAACCATAGCTATCGGTAGAATCTATAGAAATAGAATAATGGATGAGTTGTAGATCTTATTATTACTAAAAACACTAAAGTTTTTCAAATAATTTCTGCGTTTAATCCTGCCTCCAATAATGAAGAGCACTGTGGTTTTAATTCATCATAAACCCCAGTTTTTACAGTACATTTTCCTTTGTAATGGACTAAAATAGCACATTGTTCTGCTTGTTCGGCTGTGTGTTTGCAAACTTTTATTAAAGTGTCAATAACGTGATCAAATGTGTTGACATCATCATTGTATAAAACAATTTCGTTATTGATTCCGGTTTGTTTTTCGACTAAAACCTCTTCTTGAATTTTTTCAATGGTACTCATGATTTTTATAAAGAAATTTCGTGTTACTAATTTACATATTTTAATGAAACCCAATTGTTTCTTTCAATTTTTTTAACATAAGTCAATCCTTTTTCGGTGCAACAAGCATCAATAAAAGGAATGTCTTCTTTGTAAAATCCACTTAATAATAAGATTCCGTCTCTATTTAGACATTCGACATAAGTTTGCATATCATTCAATAAAATGTTTCGGTTGATATTTGCAATAATCAAATCATAATGTTTGTCTTTCAACAAAGCTGCATCGCCTTCATAAACGGTAATCGAATAGCAATGGTTTCGTTCTACATTTTCTATGGAATTCAAATAACACCAATTGTCAATATCAATTGCGTCAATTGGTTGAGCTCCTTTCATTTCAGCTAGAATGGCTAATATTGCCGTGCCACAACCCATATCTAGTGTTTTCATTCCGGCAACATCAATTTCTAATAAATGTTGAATCATCATGTGGGTCGTTTCATGGTGACCTGTACCAAAACTCATTTTAGGTTCAATTACAATATCAAAAGCTGCATCTGTTTTTGGATGGAAAGGCGCGCGAACATGACATTTTCCATCAACATCTATAGGTTCGAAATTTTTTTCCCATTCTTCATTCCAGTTGACTTGATCTATTTCTTCAATTTTGTAAGTAATGGTAAATTCTGGAGAATTTAAAATGTATATATCTTCCAAAATAGCTTCATTCCATAACTCTTTTTGAATATAAGCTACAATTCCTAAATCAGTTTCAATAAAACTTTCAAATGGTTTTTCACCTAATTCCGCAATAAGTATTTCCGATCCCAATTCTTTGGGTTCTATTGTGAAATGATAACCTAGATATATATATGACATGTTTTTTTTTGCAAAGGTAAGAATCCAAAAGGAATTATTGAAATGCAATGATCAGGTTTAAATTTAATGTTTAGGGCAACGCTTTTTAATAATTTAACTAAGGTAGTTTGACTCCTTTAAAATTAAATTGGAGTAAAAAATATAGAATTAAATAATAAAGCTAATTTTCTTTTCAGATTCAACTAAGTAAATTTTGTTTTATCTTGTTTTAACTTAATCTCAAAAGTAGAAGATTGTAAAGACATTTTGGAATTAGCTTTTTTAAAAGACAAGCAATTGAAATTTATGGCTATAAAATAAGCTTCAAACTAAATTCAAGAGGACTTTAATTCAAAAAAATATTACAATACTACTATTTCCTTCATACAAGTTCTCATTGCTTGGTAAGTCCTTTCAATGTCATTGTCCAACCCAATTGAAAATCGAATTAATCCACTGGTCAATCCCATTTCTTTTTGTTCTTCCAGAGGAATTTCAGACGATGTCGAAGTTCCTGGTGCACTGAATAGCGTTTTGTAAAAACCTAAACTTACTGCAAGATATCCTAAATTTCTTTCTTGCATCAATTCCATCAACTCGTTTGCTTTCTCAATGGTACCCACATCAATAGTCATCATTCCTCCAAATCCGTATTCTGGATTTATCATTGTTTTGTACAATTCATGACTTGGGTGACTTTTCAATCCTGGATAGACTACTTTCAATCCGTCGTTCTCGAATTTTGTTGCCAAATAAAGTGCATTATAACTGTGTTGTTTCATGCGAATGTGAAGTGTTCTCAAGTTTTTCATCACACTAGCACTGCGTAAACTGTCCATTGTAGGTCCTAGGAGCATACTCGCACCAGAATTCACATCTTTCAATTTATTTATAAATTCTCTTGAAGCACAAACTACACCTCCAACTGTATCGCTACTTCCATTGATGTATTTGGTTAAACTGTGAATTACAATATCAGCCCCCATTTTAATAGGAGCCACCGAAAGGGGGGAAAAGGTATTGTCAACTACCAATTTTAATCCATGTTTTATTGCAATTTTTGCCAAACTACTAATATCAGCCACTTCTAAAAGAGGATTGCTTACCGTTTCACAATACAACACTTTTGTGTTAGCATTAATTGCGGCTTCCACAATATTTAATTTAGTAATATCTACAAATGTTGTTTTAATGCCTAATCGCGTACTAAAATTCTTTAAAAAAGCATAGGTTCCTCCATAAATAGTTCGACTCGAAACAATATGATCACCATTACCACATAATTGAAGTAGAGTAGGAGTTATAGCTCCCATACCCGAAGCGGAAACATTAGCTGTTTCCGATCCTTCCATAGCAGCAAGGGCTTTATCTAGGTATAAATTACTAGGCGAGGAATGACGAGAATATAAATAACATCCTTCAGCATTGCCTTCAAAAGTGTCAAACATAGTTTTGGCCGAAAGAAAAGTATAAGTAGATGAATCGGAAATAGATGGATTCACACCACCAAACTCGCCAAAGTATTGCAAATCTTGTATGTTGTCTGCAGGATTAAAGTCTTTCATGTTTTTTAGTTTTAATGTCAAAAGCTATTATTCGTCGTAAATTATTAATTATCCATTATATTTCAAAGTTCATTCATTAAAGTTTGCTTATAATGAGACAAGCTACGAAGTAAAAAAACCGTCTCAATTTTGTTATGAGACGGTTACTTTAAGTATTATTGATTCAAATTTTTAATTTGTTTTAATTTGTCTTTCCAACTATTCAAGTCTTCTTTATGTCTTTCGATTGTTTTTCTAACTTCAGTTACAATTGAATTTTCTTTTTTAGCATTTTTAGTATTTTGGAAGAATTGAATGTTATTTTCTAATTGGAAAATCTCATTTTGTACTTCATCAATCTTGCGCATGATGAAGATTTTTTCATTGTCAAGTTTTCTGCTATTTTCTGATCCAACAATTGTGTCTAGTCTGTTTGCAAAACGTAATTGTTCATTTTCTTTTTTGCTTGAACTCAATTTTTCAAATAAGGCATCTAGAATTTTATTGAACTTCCCTTCGATATGTCTTCTGTTAAAAGGTACTTTTCCGATAGATTTCCATGATTCAATGTGTACTTTAATAGCATCTAAATCGGTTTTATGTTCTCCAACTAACTCAAAGGAACGTAAGGTTTCTAGATATTCTTTTTTCTTTTCAAAAGCAGCAACTTCTTCTGCATTTTCTTCCGATCTACTTTCTTTTAAACGTTCAAAGTAGTGATTGCAAGCACCTTTAAATTCTTTCCAAAGAACATCTGAAAACTTTCTAGGTACATGACCAACAAGTTTCCATTCTTCTTGAATTTGTTTCATCATTGGGGTAGTTGTAGCAAAATCATCACTTACTTTCAACTCATTTGCTTGATCAACTAAAGCTTGTTTTTTACTTAAATTATCGTTTTGATCTTTTTTAATTTCTTTATAGAAAGAATTTTTTAGAATATTAAAGTCTCGAACAGCAACTTTAAATGATGCCCAAGTAGCTTCATTAATCTCATTTGGCACTTTTCCAGTAGCAAAAAACTCATTTCTTAAAGTTTCTACTTTTACAATTTGATTTAACCATAATTGGTGCGAATCTACTTTTTCTTGAGCTAATGCCTCAAGTTGAGCAATAATACCGTTTTTCTTTTCAAGATTTTCAGTTTCTTTTTCTCTAAAGCTTTCATAAAAAGCTTCACGTTTATCGTGCATTTGTTTAGTCAATTCACTAAATTGATTCCAAAGTTCTTCTCGGTGTTCTCTTGAAACAGGTCCAATATCTTCTTTCCAAATTTTGTGTAAATCTTGTAATTCTCGGAACGATTTATTAATGTCGGTTTCGTTAACCAATTCAGAAACTCGAGCAATAATTCGTTGTTTGTGTTCTAAATTGTTTTTGAATTCAATATCTCGAGCTTCTCTGTCTAAATGTAAAAAGTCGTAAAAATTTTCAATATGAAAATGAAAGTTATTCCAAACGTGATTGTATTTGTCTTTTGGAATAGGCCCTGCTACTTTCCAGCGTTCTCTAATATCATTAAGTTGTTTAAGAGAATTTGCAATATTAGCACCTGGATTATGGACTAAATTTTTCAATTCATCCACTATTGACATTCTATTTTCTAAATTCGATTTTAAGTTATTTTGTAATGACTTGAAGTGTGCATTTTTCTTATCTCTATATTGATTGTATAAAGTATCAAATTTTGTTTTCAACGGATAATTAAAATTGAATTCTTCAGTACTATCTGGATTTTCGGCATGGAATTCATCTTTTTTCTCATCAATAAAGTGATTAAATTTGGATAAAAATGCCTTTTTAATTTCTTCAACATGTTCTTTAACAGACATTAGTGGTTCAACTGAAACAAGGGTCTCCAATTCGGCTACTAATTTTTCCACTGGTAAAGCTTCGTAATCTTGTACCGGAATATCGTTTCGTCCTTTTATAGTTTCGTCTTCACTTTCTTCAGCATTAGCATTGTCAATTTCATTTACAGCAATGTTTTTCTCCTCCGCTTTGTTTAAATTAACTATATTTTCTGTAAATGCTTCTTCTGAAGATTCTGACGTGTTTTCTGCTTCAGCTTCTGCAACCGTAATTTTAATTTTATCTTCTTCAATTGATTCTTCAAAATTTGTTGACACTTCAGACTCAACTTCATTTTGAGTTTCTTCAATTTTAATTTCTTCAATTGTTTCAACTACTATATCTTCGGTAGCAAGAACAGTGTCCTGTTCTGTTTCGGGAACAAGTGGCGCTTCAACTTCTGTGTCCGGAACTAATTCCGTAACGGGTTCAGTTATATCAATAACTGTTTCAAATTCTTGATTTTCAGTATTTTCCAACTCTATTGATTGGTTTTCTAGGCTTCCATCTACCGCGTTTTCGTTAACTGGTAGGTTATCATTCAATTCTTCAGACATTTTTTAAATGTGTAAGGTTATACAATTTTGAGCGCTAAAGATAGTAAAGTGTGTTCAAAAAACCAAGAAAATCAATGGTTTCCGATAAAATATTATTTAGTTAAATATAAAAGTAGTAGTTGAGTGTTTTTATTTATTCCAAATCCTCCAAGCTTTTTCCGCCTGAAAAACTAACATTTGATAACCATTTTTTATAATTGCTTTTTTCTTTTTAGCTTTTTTTAAAAACTCAGTTTCTTCGGGGTTATAAACTAAATCGAAAGCAATGTGTCTTTCTGAAAAAAACTCATAAGGAATTGGAGGAAATTCCTCTATATTAGGGCTCGTTCCAACAGGTGTGCAGTTGATTATAATATGATAGTTGTTAAAAGTTGTTGAGTTTACTTGGCTATATTCTATATGATTTTCTATGTTCTCTCGACAGACATTAGTATAGAAAATTCCCATTTCTTCTAAAGCAAAGGCAACTGCTTTTGCTGCACCACCAGTCCCTAGAATTAGGGCCTTTTTATGATGCGGTTGAAGTAGTGGTTCAAGTGATTTTTTAAATCCATACCAGTCTGAATTATAGCCCTTTAAGTTTCCTTTTTTAGTGAATCGGATTACATTAACAGCACCAATTTTAAAAGCCGTTTCAGATAAAGTATCCAAATAAGGAATTATAGATTCTTTATACGGAATAGTAACATTCAATCCTTTTATATCAGGATTTTTTTTTAGAATAGAAGTAAATTCTTCGATTGTTGGAATATCAAAATTCTCATAGGTATAATTATTTAGTAAATCATGGGAAAATTTTTCGGAAAAGTATTTTTTAGAAAAAGAATATGAAATATTTTTTCCTAGTAAACCGAATTTTTTTTGAGTTTTCAATTTTGATATTTTATAACCAATACAATAAAACGTTCAATTAATTAGATAATAATTGCTAATTAATAATAAACGGCTTAATTTATTTTTTATGTTTATTTATAAAGCTTTTAATTGGTTCACTTTCCCAGATTTCAGGAAATAATTTATGTAAAATATTGTGATTTTTATAATTCAAACGCAACCCATTACTTAAATGAAAACTTGTTTTTTCTTCTTCTTTTAAATTAAAATACAGCCCAGCCAAACGGTATTCAATTTCGCTTTCTTCTGGAAAGAAATCTGACGCTTGCAATAAAGTCATAACGGCATCATGAAATTCTCCTAAAAATTGTAAAATATCAGTCAATGATAACCAAGTATCCAAATTGCTATCGCCATATTCAACTGCTTTTCTATATCCATTTTCGGCTTCTTTATAGAGTCCCATGGCTTTATTGATTGTCGCAAATCGTTTCCAATAGGCCCGATTTTGTTCGTCAATTGCTAATGCTTTGTTTACAAATTGTAGTGCTTTATTATAGTTTTTTTGACGTAAATAAAAATCGGTTATTGCTATCCAGCCTTTGTCTAAAAGAGGGTCTTCATGTACTGTTTTATTAAAATATTTTAATGCTTCGGTTTTATTCCCTAATTTTTCATGACATTTTCCTATACGTAATAATGCATAGGAAGTTGGGTCATCCAAATCAATAGTTTTTTGATAATTTTCAATGGCTTCTTCATAACGTTTTAATCGTTCTAAAGCCTTTCCATTTTCCATATAAGCCCCAAGAAATTCATCATCTATATATGTTGCAAATTCAAAAGCTTGTACAGCATTTTCATATTCTTTTAATCCATAATGCAAACGTCCTTGCTGGTGCCAAGCAATTTCACTGTAAGGATTTTTATTAATGTATTTTTTTATGTATTCAATCGCTTCTGAATTTTGATCTAAAAACTCATAACAATATACAACATTATAAAGTGCCGATTGGTCGTCAATATCTTCTTCCAAACATTTGATGAAACTTTCTTTTGCTTTTTCAAGATTGTCCATAAATAGATATTCCATACCAATTAAGTTGAAAACATCGGCAAAATCTTCTGTATGTTTTAAAGCTTCTTGAAGAAATTCTACTGCTTTTTCGTGGTTGTCTCTTTTTGAGTAAATATTAGCTTTTTGAATGAATATTTCCTCATTGGTGGGTTCAATTGCATACAATTCATTTAACATTTTTTCAGCAATATCAAGTTTTTCTTCATATACTAACATTTCTACATGAACTAGTTTCAAACCAGTTGATTTTGGATGTTGTTCTAAACCTAATTTTAATGCTTTCTTTGCTAAATTGGATTTTCCCATGTCAAGATAATGAAGAATAATTTCTTCAAATTCCTCCGAATCAAAAAAGAAAACTTTATTGGTTTTCAACATGGATTCAAACTTTGATAAGGATAAGTTATAATCATCTTCTGGTTGATCTAAATACATAGCTTTTTGTTTAGTATTAAACATAATAAAGGTAGTTAAATCAAATTGCAGAAAAAGAAAAATTGTTTTTTGTTTTAAACAATTTAATTAACAGAAAATGCAATACAAATTTTGAATTATGAATTACAAATTTCTAATTGTAAATCATCCATTACTTCAAGCATTATTTTGCATCCTTCTCTAATTTCATCTTCAGAAATGGTTAAAGGTGGCGTAATTCTAATAGCTTTTCCTTCAAACAATAACCAAAACAGAATTAACCCTTTGTCTTGACAACGTAAAATAATCTGATTTGTTATTTCGGCATCTGAAGTCATTGCCGCAAGCATTAAGCCAATGCCTCTTACCTCTTCTATTAGAGGATGTACTAAAAGTTCGCGAAATAATTTTTCTTTAGCTAAAGATTGCGAAGCATAGTCTTTTTCCAATATTTCTTGTAGGGTGGCTAAACAAGCTGCTGCTATTACAGGATGTCCGCCAAAAGTTGTAATATGACCTAATTTTGGGTTGTGACTCAATAAATCCATGTGTTTTTCATTGGCAATGAATCCGCCAACAGGCATGCCTCCAGCCATTCCTTTGCCAATGATAACTACGTCTGGAACGACATTGTAGTTTTCAAAACCAAATAATTTGCCAGTTCTGCCAAATCCGGGTTGAATTTCATCTACAATCATTAGTGCGCCAACTTCTTCACAACGTTTTTTTACTTTTGCTAAGAAGTTATTTTCAGGTTGAATAAAACCAGCACCCCCTTGAATGCTTTCCAAAATAATTCCAGCTGTTTTAGTCGTTATTTTTTTAATATCCTCTTCATTATTGAAGGTAATAAATTCAACATCAGGAATTAAGGGACGAAAAATTTGCTTTCGTTCTTCAAATCCCATAACACTCATTGAACCCATTGTATTTCCGTGATAAGCATTGTGACAAGAAATTAATTGACTTCTTCCAGTAACTCTTCTCACTAATTTTAGAGCGCCTTCGCACGCTTCTGTTCCAGAATTGACTAAATAGACTTTATTGAGCTCTTTTGGTAGATGTCCTACGAGTGCTTTGCAATATTGTACAGCCGGACTTTGGGAATATTCTCCATAAACCATAACATGAGAATATTTGTCTAATTGGTCTTTAATGGCTTGATTCACTAATGGATGTTGGTGTCCGAGCGAACATGCAGAAACACCGGCAACAAAATCTAAATATTTTTTATTGTTTGTATCAAATATATAAGAACCTATTGCGTGCGAAACATCCATTCCAAGTGGAAAAGGGGAGGTTTGAGCTTGGTATTTTATAAAATCATTGTTCATAATTATAGCCGCTTTCTGAAGGGTACATTAAATTTCATTTCAACTACAATAAGAATTCTTTAAAATAAATTTAGATATGTTTTTTGATTACTCTAAGTCGATGCGTGTGGCGGTTTAGTTCTGCATTGTAAATTCCTAAATGGTCTAATCTGTCTATGCGGACTTTTCCGCTAGCATGAATGATGTAATTGTTTTCAAGTATAATTCCAACATGAATGATTTTACCATCCTCATTATCAAAAAACGCTAAATCTCCTGGTTCGCTTTCTTCAATAAAACTCAAAACCTCACCTTGAGTCGCTTGTTGTGAAGCGTCACGAAGTAGTTTATATCCATTTAGTTTATAAACCATTTGCGTAAATCCAGAACAATCAATACCAAAAGGTGTTTTGCCTCCCCAAAGATAAGGTGTATTAATATACATATAGGCGGTATTAATAATATTTGACTTTGGTTTTATACCGCTCGTTTTTAATCCTTCAAATTCATAATTAATAATATTGATATCAGTATGATTCAGAAAAGATAAAGAGGCACCAAGTGTTATGGGTAATAGAATGTTATTTGGAGCTGATATATATTCTACTAAATCTAAATTTAGAATTAGTGCTTCTTTGCAAAGGGTTTCGTAATTTTCTATTGAAATTAATTGATATTGTTTATTGTCAACCCAACCTATATAATCATCATAATGAAGTTTGATTTTAGACCATTGATTTTTGGCTTCTAATATCTCGAAATGTTCTCCAAAAAGTACTTGAGAAACAATTTCGCTTCTGTCATTGGGTTCAATTCGCAATGGAATTGCTGATAAATTACAAATGGCAAACATTCAAATTATTTTAAATTTTAACTACTAAATTCTATATTAACTCATATTTTAAATTAGTAGTTAAAATTGATTATTTAGGGTCTTTCAATTATAATGGCTGATGCGCCACCACCACCGTTACAAATAGCTGCTGCTCCAATTTTCCCATTATTTTGTTGCAAAACACTAATTAAAGTGACAACGATTCTTGCGCCTGAACAACCTAATGGATGTCCTAAAGATACAGCGCCGCCGTTTACATTTATTTTTTCATTAGACAGGCCCAATATTTTTGCATTTGCTATACCAACAACTGAAAACGCCTCGTTGAATTCAAAATAATCTACATCAGTAATCGAAATTCCGGCTTTTTTTAATGCTTTTGGTATTGCTTTTGCAGGCGATGTGGTGAACCATTTTGGTTCTTGAGCAGCATCTGCATAAGATTTGATGTAGGCCAATGGCTTCAAACCCATAGCAATCGCTTTTTCTTCACTCATTAAAATAACTGCAGCTGCACCATCATTAATTGTAGATGCATTTGCTGCGGTAACTGTACCTTCTTTTGTAAAAACGGCATTCAATGTTGGAATTTTATCTAGTTTTACGTTTGTATATTCTTCATCTTTAGTAATTATTATTGGATCACCTTTTCTTTGAGGAACCGAAACTGGAACTATTTCTGAATCAAATTTTCCAGCTATCCATGCTTTTGAGGATCGTTCATATGATTGAATAGCAAAAGCATCTTGCTCTTCACGTGTAATTTTATATTCGGTTGCGCATAAGTCGGCAGAAACTCCCATAGCATTGTTGTCGTATGCATCCACTAGTCCATCTTTTTGCATTCCGTCTAGCATAGTTGTTGGTCCAAATTTCAGACCATTTCTCATGTGAAGGTAATGTGGAATCATGCTCATATTTTCCATGCCACCAGCCACCACAATTTCCGCATCTCCGGTCATTATAGCTTGCGCTCCAAACATGATGGCTTTCATTCCAGAGGCACATACTTTATTCACTGTAGTACAAGCCACTTCATTTGATAATCCAGCATACAATGCTGCTTGTCTAGCAGGAGCTTGTCCTACACCGGCTTGAACTACATTTCCCATAAAGACTTCATCTACTAAATTAGGGTCTAAATTAATTTTACTCAAAGCCCCTTTTATAGCTGCGGCTCCGAGTTGTGGAGCAGAAACAGTTGATAACGAACCCATAAAACTACCTATTGGAGTTCTAACTGCCGATACGATTACTATCTTTTTATTCATAATTACTTGATTTTTCCCGAGTATCAGGAGATTTTTAGTTTGTTTGTTATGCAAATTTACTATTTTTTAAGGAAAATTCATTTTTAAGACAAAGAAATCCATAACATATTTTGTGTTTTAAGATAATCAGTTCTATTTAATTGATTTTTAATCATTTCATAAAATTGTTCTTTTAATATGTAAAAAAATAATATAAAATGTTGTAAATATTATATTGTTACGTTACATTTGCAACCGCTTAAAGAGAAAAGTTCGTATTATTATATATTGGATTTTGGAGAGTTGCCTGAGTGGCCGAAAGGACATGTTTGCTAAACATGCGTATGGGAAACTGTACCAAGGGTTCGAATCCCTTACTCTCCGCTTTTATCTTTCGGGGTGTAGCGTAGCCCGGTTATCGCGCCTGCTTTGGGAGCAGGAGGCCGCAGGTTCGAATCCTGCCACCCCGACTTCTTTATTTATTTATGGAAATGGTTCCATAGCTCAGCTGGATAGAGCAACGCACTTCTAATGCGTAGGTCGAAGGTTCGAATCCTTCTGGGATCACAGTTTTACCAATAACCTCTAATGAATTTTTAGGGGTTATTTTTTTTGTATTTAAGTTTAAAATTTTCAAGAATCTCAATAATTTGATTTAAAATAGAACTAAATAGTTGAGGAATTAATCAAATAAAAAATACTTTTTTTTGAATTTATATTTTCAAAGCTCAGTTTTGAAGATGCAAAATAATTTTTAAGTTTATATACTTTGGGTTGTTTTTTTATGATTTTCTCAATTTTATATTGCTGCAAGTCAAAATAGCTCCTGCATTTTTAATCGATAATTTTTTTTTCACCTATTTTTCTTTTTATTATAGTAATATTAGAAAATGTATTTTATTTTAAATTATTTCTACGGGTTCCTTTAAACTAATTTGGAAAACACCAAATAGTAAAATTCGTATAATTTTACTATTAATTTTAAAAAAAATGTTGCAACTAAACTAAT
>Ga0209499_1000589_pt1 | contig 26888 bp, 19 predicted proteins | sample C_130208_EF_Meta_FD_187306 | JGI IMG/M metagenome (GOLD analysis project Ga0209499, IMG submission 187306) | Freshwater microbial communities from Lake Croche, Canada to study carbon cycling - C_130208_EF_MetaG (SPAdes) (version 2) | ecosystem: Environmental > Aquatic > Freshwater > Lake... | reverse complement strand
AAGCTATTAATACTAGTTTTCAAAGTTATAATGCGTCCTTAGGATACAAAACTAATTTAGCCGAAGATTTGTCTTTGCGACTTAATGTAGCTTCTGGATTTAGAGCGCCAAATTTAGCGGAATTAACTTCTAATGGTGTTCATGAAGGAATCAATCGGTATGAAGTTGGAAATGCTGATTTAAAAACGGAGCAAAATGTGCAAACCGATTTGAATTTAGAGTATAAAAATAGCCATTTTGAATTTTTTGCAAACGCATTTTATAATCATATCAATAATTACATTTATACTTCGCCAGCGGGAAATAAAATTAGCGGCTTTGATGTTTTTGACTATATTCAGAATAATGCCAAATTATATGGAGGAGAAATTGGCCTCCATTTTCATCCACATCCTTTGGATTGGTTGCATTTTGAAACTAGTTTTGAAACCGTAACTGGCGTAAAACAAAATGGAGATTATTTGCCTTTAATCCCCGCAAATAACTGGAATAATTCCATAAGAACGGAATTCAATATTAAAAATTACCTTGAAGATGGATATGCAACCTTAAACGTTTCTTCTACTTTTAATCAAAATAACGTAAGTGGTTTCGAAACAAAATCAAATGGATACAGCTTAATAAATCTAGGTTTTGGAGGTAAAGCTAGCTTAGGAAAAACTATTTTTGATTTTAATCTGAATGCTAATAATCTTTTGAATAAAAGCTATATCGCTCATTTATCAAGATTAAAAACAGATGGAATTCCGAACATTGGAAGAAACATCGTTTTAGGATTGAATTTTACTATTTAGAACATGAAAAATCCCAATAACAAAATTGTTATTGGGATCTATTCTAATATCTCACCTTTCCCAAACGGTTCATCACACTTAGAATTTTAGCTTTCCTGTTATTAATATAGGAAGAGGAACTTGTGGCAGAATATTTTCTTGGATTGGGCAATATTGCCGCAATTCCCGCTGCTTGTTTTGGAGTAAGATTTGCAGCATCTTTTCTGTACCAATGTTCCGCAGCAGCTTGAGCACCATAAACGCCATCGCCCATTTCGATACTATTTAAATAGACTTCCATAATTCGTTCTTTGCCCCAAATTAATTCTATTAAAACCGTAAAATAAGCTTCTAATCCTTTGCGCAAATAACTTCTTCCTTGCCAAAGAAAAATATTTTTTGCCGTTTGTTGAGAAATAGTACTTCCTCCTTTAATTCTTCGTCCTCTTTCATTGCTTTTATAAGCTTTTTGCATTGCTCTAAAATCAAACCCACTGTGAATCAAAAAAGTTCCATCTTCGCTAGCAATAACAGCCTTTTGTAAATTAACAGAAATATTTTCGATAGGTTCCCAGTCGTGACTGAAGTAAATTTCTTTATTAGCTAACTTATTTTCAACAACACGAAAAACCATTAAAGGAGTAAAAGGAACGGGAACAAATTTGAAAAGAACCACAAAAAAAACGGATAGTCCCAAAAACCATAAAAATGATTTGAATAAAAAAAGCTTCAGTTTACTTATAAATGGATTTGAAACTGTTTTTGAATGTTGCTTTTTCTGTGTTGCTCTTATTTTGGTTGCCATAGGCTTGACTGAAAATTAAAATTTTTATAAAAGTAAATAAATGATTCTCGTTTTCAAAATTAAGTTTGAAATTTGGATTGCCGAAAGATATAGAATTTGTACTTTTAAAATCATTTTAAATCGTCTGAAATTATGAAAAAAATATTGCTTTTATCCCTAATACTAATGAGTTTAAATACTATGGCACAAGATGTAATGTCTCCAGAACTACTTTGGAAACTTGGAAGAATCACCCCTTTAGGAATATCTAAAGACGGAAAAAATATAGTTTACAAAGTAAATACCCCTTCTGTTGAAAAAAACAATTCAGAATCAAAATTTTTTACTATTCCTACAAATGGCGGTGTGGCAACCGAAGTAAAAGACACAAAAGAGTTATTGAAAGATAAAAATATTTCTCCAGACTCGAAATATATAGTTTACAATGAAGAAGTGAAAATCGATAAAGTACATGGAAAAGATTTCTACCCTGAATTAGATAAATCCAATTCTCAAATCTACAACGGACTAGATTACCGCCATTGGGATAAATGGAATGAAGGGAAATTTAACCACGTTTTTTACAAAGAAAACAAAGAGAATTCCATTGGAATAGACCTCTTAAATAACGAAAATTTCAATAGTCCACAAAAACCATTTGGAGGCGATGAAGATTATATTTGGTCGCCGGACAGCAAAAGCATATTCTATGTTTGCAAGAAAAAAGCAGGAACAGCTTATGCAACAAGCACCAATACGAATATTTACGAATACAATTTAGAAACTAAAACAACGAGTAACAGAACCGAATTCAATTTAGGATATGATACAAATCCTGCTTTTTCTCCATCGGGGGATTTAACTTGGTTGCAAATGAAACGCGACGGATACGAAGCCGATAAAAATGATATTATAGTAAATTACAATGGAACAAATATCAATTTAACGGCAAATTGGGATGGAACCGTAGATGACTTTAAATGGAGTTTAGATGGTAAAAAAGTTTATTTTACAGCTCCAATTGACGGAACAAAACAACTATTTGAAGTTAATTTCCCAGGTTTAACCAAAATTGCAGTTACGGTAAAACAAATTATAAATGGAGATTTTGACGTTAATGAATTGGTTGGTTTTTCAGGCGATTCCATGATTGTATCCAGAACCGACATGAATCATGCTTCGGAGATTTATTCATTTGATTTAAAGAAAAAAAGTTGGAAACAAATAACAAATGTAAATACTGCAACCTATAATTCCTTGGCGTTAAGCAAAACAGTACGAAGATACGTTACCACAACTGATGGCAAAAAAATGTTGGTTTGGGTAATTCTACCTCCTAATTTTGATTCCACAAAAAAATACCCGACGCTATTATTTTGTCAAGGAGGACCACAATCTCCATTAACACAAGCCTATTCCTTCCGATGGAATTTCTCTTTAATGTCGGCACAAGGCTATGTTATAGTAGCGCCAAATCGCCGTGGAATGCAAGGTCATGGAGTAGCATGGAACGAGCAAATCAGTAAAGATTGGGGTGGACAAGTGATGGACGATTATCTTTCAGCAATTGACGATGTGTCTAAAGAAAGTTATGTAGATAAATCTCGATTAGGTTGTGTTGGCGCAAGTTACGGAGGTTATTCTGTTTTTTATTTGGCAGGTATTCACAACAATAGATTTAAAACTTTCATAGCGCATGATGGTGTTTTCAACACACAAAGCATGTTTGGAACAACGGAAGAAGTGTTCTTTAACAATTGGGATTTTGGTGGTGCTTATTGGGAAAAAGACAATGCGGTTGCTCAAAAAAGCTACACCACATTTAATCCTGCCAACTTGGTTGGAAAATGGAATACACCAATATTAATAATCCAAGGAGGAAATGATTTTAGAGTTCCAATTGGACAATCGCAAGAAGCTTTTCAAGCGGCACAATTACGAGGAATAAAAAGTAGATTTTTGTATTTTCCAGAAGAAAATCATTGGGTTTTAAAACCTCAAAACGCACAGGTTTGGCAAAAAGAATTTTACAAATGGCTGAAAGAAACGTTGTAAAATTATAGAAATCATCTTAAAAATAATTGAGCCCGATACAATATCGGGCTCAATTATTATAAAATAAATTATAAATTTGTCTAAACTTTTAGCTTTAAGATTTTTCTATTCTATTTCCGAAACTCTCAAGGTGTTTACCATTCCTTTTTCGATAATAGGCATTGCTGCTAAGTTGATTAAAAAATCACCTTTTTTAACAAATCCTTTTTCTTTTGCTATTTCGTTTACATCGATTATCGTTTCATCGGTACTCACTGATTTTTCATATAAGTAGGACTTAACTCCCCATAATAAATTAAGTTGAGTTACAATTCTTTTGTTAGATGTAAAAACTAAAATATGTGCTTGTGGTCTCCATGCTGATATTTGAAAAGCAGTATAACCACTATTTGTTAAAGTACAAATTGCTTTTGCTTTGATAACATTAGCCATAAGCGCAGCATGATGACAAATTGTTTTAGTGATAAAACGATTAGTTCTAATTTGAGGTGTATTTTGTGGCACTTGAATTAACGGAGAATCTTCAACAGCTTCAATAATTTGTGTCATTTTCTGAATTACCTGAACTGGGTAGTTACCAGCAGCAGTTTCTCCAGAAAGCATCACAGCATCAGCACCATCCATAACCGAATTCGCTACATCATTTACTTCAGCGCGAGTAGGTGTTAAGCTTGTGATCATAGTTTCCATCATTTGAGTAGCTACAATTACTGGGATTCTTGCAGTTTTAGCTCTGCGAATTAATTCTTTTTGTACCAATGGAACTTCGTGAGCAGGAAGTTCAACTCCTAAATCACCACGAGCTACCATCAAACCATCGCAATAAGCAATAATTTTATCAATATTTTCTAATGCTTCTGGCATTTCGATTTTAGCAATGATTGGAATTTTATGTTCGGAATGTTCTGCTATTAATTCCTGTAAATCTTGTAAATCTCTTGGTGTTTTTACAAAAGAAAGTGCAATCCAATCTACATTTTGACCAATTGCAAAAATAGCATCGGCAATATCTTTTTCTGTCAAAGCGGGTAAAGATATTTTTGTATTAGGAAGGTTAACTCCTTTTTTTGATTTCAATTCACCACCTTGAATTACTCTTGCAATTACTTCTGTTTTCTTGTCTGTTTCAACAATTTCAAATATAAGTTTACCATCATCAAGTAGAATTCTTTCTCCAGGATTTACATCATTTGGGAAATTTTTATATTTCATGAAGACTTTTTTGGCAGTTCCAATAATATCTTCGGCAGTTGTAAAGGTGATTAAATCTCCGTCATTTACAGTTACACCATCTTCCATCATTCCTACGCGAAGTTTTGGTCCTTGTAAATCACCAAGAATTGCGGTTGTATATCCAAATTCTTTGTTAAGACTTCGAATTATATTGATTTTTTCTTTTACCCCTTCATAGTCAGCATGAGAAAAATTTATTCTAAACACATTTACCCCAGCATCAATCATGTCTTTTATGATTTCTCTAGTTTCACATGCAGGCCCAAGAGTGGCTACAATTTTGGTCTTTTTGTTTGTACTCATTGTAATTAAAAAATTAAATTGTTTTTTGATTTTATTTTATTTGTATCAACTGTATAAACAGTCGAGATATTTTCTATTGTATTTAAAAGGATTTGAATTTGCTTCAAATCCATTGTTTCTTCTATATTTTCAATTTTTAAAAAATAATCTACTTTCTTAAATTCTGGCAGTAAAAATACTTTTGTTGAAACCTCCATTTTTATATTTGAAAATAGTGTTTGACTAGTTTCCTTTTTTTGTTGGATGACCTCATTTTTATTCTGAATCAAATTCCAAAAAACCCCGTTTTTATTATCATCATAAAAAAATCTAGAAAATTTGGTTTCTCCTTCTTTAATGTTAATTTGAATTTCATTCTTGTTATTACTCAAATTTAGACCCACCTTTTGATTAATAAAATACGCTAATCTATAATCTTCTAAAGAAGTATGTATCGCAATTAGATGGTAATCTATTTCGTCAAATTCGCCGAGATCCAATTTATGAATAGCCATTTCATGAAAAAATAAGGTGTAAATATAGTATTTCTACTGAAGTATCAATCTTATAAATTATATGTTTTTGCTATTTTATAAACGAAAACGTTATAGTTTTATAGTAATTAGTGTTATTTTTTATCAATTTGATATTGAAATGCAAAATAAGCGCGTTGCGAGGCTTTTTCTTCCGCCTTCTTTTTTGATGTTGCTCTTGCTTTTGCAACTACTTTATCATCGATGCTAAATTTAACTCCAAATAATCGTTGTCCATCAATTCCATTGTCTTCAAATATGTCATAATGAAATTGTTTCTTTTCTTTTTGACACCATTCTATTAAAAGACTTTTATAACTGATTACCTTACCTTCCAATCGAGCAATATCCACATAAGGAACAATAACTCTTTTTTGGATAAATTTTTCGCAATATTCATACCCTCTATCTAGGTAAATTGCCCCAACTAAAGATTCAAAAATATTTCCGTGTATGTTTTCTCCAAAATTGTGTAAAGGAACTTTGCTTTCAATAAAACGAACTAGATTCAAGTCCTTTCCTAGTTCATTTAAATGTTCTCTACTAACAATTTTAGAACGCATTTTGGTTAGATAACCTTCGTCGCCAGCAGGTGCTTTGCTAAATAAATAAGCAGCAATCACGGCGCTTAACATTGCGTCTCCCAAAAACTCTAGGCGTTCGTAATTAATTGCATTTCCTTTCTCATCTTGTCTGTTAGAAGAACGATGTGTAAAAGCTTTTTTATAATATTCTATGTTTTTTGGAGTGAAACCTAGAATTTCTTGAATAGAATTAAAAAAAATCCCGTCTTCAAGAGAACGGGATTTCGAAAATATTTTTCTAATTATATTCATTAATAATTAGTATTGAAGTCTTTTTACCAAAACACAAGCATTGTGACCCCCAAAACCAAATGTATTGCTCATTAAAACATTTACATCTCTTTTTTGGGCTACATTGAAAGTGAAATTTAATTTAGAATCAATGTTTTCATCATCAGTAAAATGATTGATTGTAGGAGGAACTATTCCATTTTTTATAGAAAGTATAGAAGAAATAGTTTCAATTGCTCCAGCAGCACCAAGTAAATGTCCTGTCATTGATTTTGTTGAGTTTAGATTCATGGTATAAGCATGATCTCCAAAAACATGTTCAATGGCTTTTGATTCTGCTAAATCACCAAGAGGAGTTGACGTTCCATGCATGTTTACACCATCAACATCGGTAGGTTTTAAACCAGCGTCTCTCAAACAGTTCATCATCACATTTTTAGCACCTAATCCTTCTGGATGTGGAGCTGTAATATGATGTGCATCTGCCGACATTCCACCTCCACCAATTTCACAATAAATTTTTGCTCCACGGGCTATGGCATGTTCATATTCTTCTAGAATTAACGCTCCTGCTCCTTCACCAAGTATAAAACCATCGCGGTCCTTATCCATAGGTCTTGAAGCGGTTTTAGGATCATCATTTCTTGTTGAAAGTGCGTGCATTGCATTAAATCCACCCATTCCGGCAATAGTTACTGCAGCTTCTGAACCTCCTGTTACCATTACATCAGCATGTCCCAATCTAATATAATTGAATGCATCAATAATAGCATTTGTAGAAGAGGCGCAAGCGGAAACCGTTGCAAAATTCGGCCCTCTAAAGCCATATTTAATCGAAATATAACCACAGGCAATATCCGATATCATTTTAGGAATAAAAAAAGGATTGAATCGAGGAGTTCCATCGCCTGCTGCAAAATTTAACATCTCTATTTGAAACGTTTCTAATCCGCCAATTCCTGAACCCCAAATTACTCCAACTCTATCTTTATCTATTTTTTCATGATTAAAATTAGCATCAAGTACCGCTTCATCAGATGCTACCATAGCATATTGTGTATAGCGATCCATTTTTCTTGCCTCTTTTCTATCAAGATAATCTTCAGCATTAAAACCTTTCAATTCGCATGCAAACTGAGTTTTAAATTTTGATGCATCAAAATAAGTAATTGGTGCCGCTCCACTAACTCCGTTAATAAGCCCGTTCCAATACTCTTCAATAGTATTCCCAATAGGAGTAAGAGCACCTAAACCTGTTACTACAACTCGTTTTAATACCATAATTTATTTTTTTCTGTGTGTCTTTAACAAATAAAACCCATGCTTTCTTGCTGTATTACTATCACAAAAGAGGCACGGGTATTATTGAAAATATCTTTTTTTGATTGAAATTCAATCCGAGAATTAATTTTAAAAAATAATAACACCCGTTTACAATAAAGTAAACGGGTGTTTTATTATTATTTCTTAGCTTCTTCGATATAAGAAATCGCTTGACCTACAGTAGCAATGTTTTCTGCTTGATCGTCTGGAATTTGAATATCAAATTCTTTTTCGAATTCCATAATAAGCTCTACAGTGTCTAATGAATCAGCTCCTAAATCATTAGTGAAGCTTGCTTCTGTTACAACTTCGTTTTCGTCAACACCTAATTTGTCTACGATAATCGCTTTTACTCTTGATGCAATGTCTGACATAATCTTTAATTTTAAAATTTAATTTGTTGGCAAAAATAAAAAACTTTATTTTAAATCCACGTTTTAGTTAATAAATATGAACACGAATTTATAAAATAATTTTCACAAAGACTTCATTATGTTATTTATTATCACTTTTTATTCTTTTTTTTGCATAATTGAAATCAAATAAAAATGAAGAAAATTGTAATTTTCGCTTCTGGATCAGGCACAAATGCTGAAAACATTATAAAACATTTTGAAAAAAAAGAGAGTGGAACCGTGGTGGCTGTCTTTACAAATAATTCGAATGCAAAAGTTATCGAAAGAGCTTCGAATTTGAAGGTTTCTTCAGAAATTTTCTCTAAAAACGAATTATTTGAGGGCAAAGTACTTGAAAAACTGAATATTATCTGCCCAGATTTGATCGTTCTTGCTGGATTTTTACTAAAATTCCCAGAATCTATCATCGAAAATTACCCTAATAAAATAATAAATGTTCATCCTGCCTTATTACCAAAATACGGAGGAAAAGGAATGTATGGAATGAATGTTCATAAAGCGGTTGTTGAAAACCATGAAAAGGAATCGGGTATTTCAATTCATTATGTAAATGAAAATTATGACGAAGGAAATATCATTTTTCAAGAAAGTTTTCCTTTATCAGGAAAGGAAACTCCAGATGATGTAGCCGAAAAAATACATGAACTAGAACAACGTCATTTTCCAGAAGTTATCGAAAAAATTATAACCCAAGACCTAAACTAAAAACCAGTAACCTTGAAACACGACGTACATATATATACGGATGGCGCTGCCAAAGGGAATCCTGGACGTGGTGGTTACGGCGTGGTCATGGAATTGGTTGGAACTCCACACAAAAAGGAATTTTATGAAGGTTTTCGTCTTACAACCAATAACCGAATGGAATTATTAGCTGTAATTGTGGGCCTTGAAAAATTGAAAAATCCGAACATGAAAGTTTTAGTAGTTTCGGATTCTAAATATGTTGTGGATTCTGTAGTTAAAAAATGGGTTTTAGGTTGGGAAAAAAAAGGGTTTGCTCATAGAAAGAATTCCGACTTATGGAGGCGCTTTTTGGTTATTTATAGAAAACACCAAGTTGATTTTAAATGGATTAAAGGACATAATAATCATCTTCAAAACGAACGATGCGATGAATTAGCCGTCATGGCTTCGATGCAGAAGGACGTTTCTATTGATGTTTTTTATGAGAATGAAGCCGACAAGCTTTTATAAAACTTCTAATCGCATACATTTTCAAACTTCAAACATATAAACTATCTTTGCCCCTTAATTAGAGATTGCTTCAAATCTCGCAATGACAAAAAATGAATAAATTATTGATTGTTGGAACTGTTGCTTTCGACGCCATTGAAACGCCTTTTGGCAAAACAGACAAAATTTTGGGCGGAGCAGGAACTTATATAGGACTTTCGGCGGCTCATTTTAAACTCGAATCTGCTATCGTTTCGGTTGTTGGTGATGACTTTCCACAAGAATATTTAGATTTATTGACCGATAGAAATATTGATATTTCAGGCCTTGAAGTAGTAAAAGGAGGGAAAACTTTCTTTTGGAGTGGCATGTATCATAATGATTTAAATTCAAGAGATACTTTAGCAACAGAATTAAATGTATTGGCCGATTTTCAGCCAAAAGTTCCTCAAAATTTCAAAAATGCCGATGTTGTCATGTTGGGAAACCTACATCCATTAGTTCAAAGCAGTGTTTTAGACCAAATGGAAACACAACCAAAATTAATAGTTTTAGACACTATGAATTTTTGGATGGATTGTGCATTGCCAGAATTACTAGACGTTATAAAACGTGTTGATGTAATTACCATTAATGATGAAGAAGCAAGACAACTTTCAGGGGAATATTCCTTGGTGAAAGCCGCTGCTATAATTCATGCCATGGGACCTAAATTTGTCGTAATCAAAAAAGGAGAACATGGAGCATTATTGTTTCATGATCATCAAATTTTCTTTGCGCCAGCTTTGCCATTAGAAGAAGTTTTTGATCCAACAGGAGCTGGAGATACATTTGCTGGAGGTTTTGCTGGATATATTACTCAAAGTGAAAATATTTCTTTCGAAAACATGAAAAATGCTATTATTTATGGTTCTAATTTAGCTTCTTTTTGTGTGGAAAAATTTGGAACAGAAAGAATGGTAGATTTAAATAAACAAGAAGTAATCGATAGATTGAAACAATTCAAATCATTGACACAATTTGATATTGAAATATAAAAAGATGCCTCGAAATTTCGGGGCGTTTTTATTTACAAAAAAGTACGCACAATTCGCGACTTGCAGTACGGACAAGTTGCGACTTGTCCCTAACAAAAAAACAAAAAAACAACTAACACAATGAGCGACGCAATTAAACACGAATGTGGCATTGCCCTTTTAAGATTAAAAAAACCCTTAGAATTCTATAAAGAAAAATACGGGACTGCTTTTTACGGAATACAAAAAATGTATCTTCTTATGGAAAAGCAACACAATCGAGGACAAGATGGAGCTGGTTTTGCAAGCATAAAACTGGATGTAGATCCAGGAGAAAGATACATAAGTCGCGTTCGTTCTAATGACGCTCAACCGATTCAAGATGTTTTTGCACAAATAAATGACAGAATTAACGAGGAATTGACTTCGCATCCTGAATATTTGGATGATGTAGCTTTACAAAAAAAGAAATTGCCCTATATAGGAGAATTGTTTTTAGGACATGTGCGTTACGGAACTTTTGGAAAAAATAGCATCGAAAGTGTTCACCCTTTTTTACGTCAGAACAACTGGATGCACAGAAATCTGATTTTGGCGGGAAATTTTAACATGACAAATGTTAAAGAACTTTTCCAAAGCTTGGTAGAATTAGGGCAGCATCCAAAGGAAATGACCGATACTGTTACGGTAATGGAAAAAATTGGTCACTTTTTAGACAAGGCTGTAATTGATTTATACCAAGATTGTAAAAATGAAGGTTTGACAAAACAAGAAGCTTCTCCAGTAATTGCAGAAAGATTAGATATTGCTAAGATTTTGACCAGAGCTTCAAAAAATTTAGATGGAGGGTATGCCATGGCTGGACTTTTAGGCCACGGTGACGCTTTTGTATATAGAGATCCAGCTGGAATTCGTCCTGCTTATTTTTATGAGGATGACGAAATTGTAGTGGTTGCTTCCGAGCGTCCTGTTATTCAAACCGTTTTCAATGTTGATTTTGATAAAGTAAAAGAATTACAACCTGGAAATGCTTTAATTATTAAGAAAAACGGAACCGCTACTGAAGAAGAGATTTTACCTGCAACGGTTAAAAAAGCCTGTTCTTTCGAAAGAATTTATTTCTCTCGTGGAAGCGATGCCGAAATTTATCAAGAACGGAAAAAATTAGGAAAACTAATTCTTCCAGCAGTTCTTAAGGCTATTGGCGAAGATACAGACAACACTGTTTTTTCGTATATTCCAAATACGGCCGAAACTTCATTTTACGGATTGGTAGAAGCGGCTCAGGATTTTTTAAATCAAAGAAAAAACGCCTTTATTCTTAATAATCGAAAAACCTTAACCAAGGAAAAATTAGAAGAAATTCTTTCGGTAAAAATCCGAACAGAAAAAGTAGCTATTAAAGACGCTAAATTAAGAACGTTTATTACAGAAGATAGTAGTCGCGATGATCTAGTGGCGCATGTATATGACGTTACTTATGGTGTAATTAAACCAACAGACAACTTAGTTATTATCGACGATAGTATTGTTCGTGGGACTACATTAAAGATGAGCATTATCAAAATGATGGATCGTCTAAAACCAAAAAGTATTGTTGTTGTTTCGTCTGCACCACAAATTAGATATCCTGATTGTTATGGAATTGACATGGCAAAATTGGAAGGCTTAATTGCATTTCGAGCTACATTAGAATTATTGAAAGAAAGAAACTTGTATCATATTGTGGATGAAGTTTATGCTAAATGTAAAGAACAAGAAGATTTAAAAGATCATGAAGTGGTAAATTTTGTAACCGAAATTTATGCGCCATTTCAACCACAGGAAGTATCAGATAAAATTGCAGAGCTATTAAGTTCTCCAGAAATAAATGCTGAAGTGAAAATTATTTTTCAAACAGTAGAAGATTTACACATTGCTTGTCCTAAGAATTTAGGCGACTGGTATTTTACTGGAAATTATCCAACTCCTGGAGGCAATCGTGTTGTAAACAAGGCGTTTATGAATTTTTATGAAGGTAAAAATGCAAGAGCTTATTAAAAAAAATATTAAATTTCAGTATTTCGTCGAATATTAGTGTATTTCGTCTAATATATTTGTACAAACTTGATTTCGGTTATATATTTGAATCACCATAATATTAGTAGGTTAAGTTTATGGTAGATTTGGGGCAAAAAAGGTGAAAGCAATTTCACCTTTTTTATTGGAATAAAGTCAAGGAAAAAAGATTGCAGAAAGCAGGTTCCAAAATTCAAAAAAAATAGACGAACAAACTTTTCAGTTCATTCATCTATCCTATAAAATTCTATTATCTAGAAAAAGATTATTTTGCTAAATCGTATCTTCTAGAAACTTCAGCCCAATTAATTACATTAAAGAAAGCTTCAATATAATCGGGTCTTCTGTTTTGATAATGCAAATAATAAGCGTGTTCCCAAACATCCATTCCTAAAATTGGAGTTCCGCCACAACCTACACCTGGCATCAATGTATTGTCTTGATTTGGCGTTCCGCAAACTTCCAATTTTCCGTCTTTTACACAAAGCCAAGCCCATCCCGAACCAAATTGTGTAGCTCCAGCTTTCGAAAAAGCAGCTTTAAAAGCATCAAAAGTAACAAAAGCACTTTCAATTGCAGCCAATAATTCTCCTGTTGGAAGTCCTCCTCCGTTTGGAGTCATGATAGTCCAAAACAAACTGTGATTAAAAAACCCACCGCCGTTATTACGAACCGCCATGTTTTTCATATCCAAATTTTTCAAAATATCCTCTATGCTTTTTCCTTCTAAATCCGTTCCTGCAATTGCTGCATTTACGTTAGTTATATAAGCATTATGATGTTTTGAATGATGAATTTCCATCGTACGTGCATCAATATAAGGTTCTAATGCGTCGTACGCATAAGGTAATTGTGGTAATTCAAAGGCCATACTATAGTTGTTTATGATTTATAAATATTTTATTCAAAATTAAACATTTAACTTTGGAATTGGAAATTCTATTTAGTTATAATTGTATTAAATAAATTGATAGTGCAATTGTCATTACGAGAAACTGGGTGATTTGGAGCTATTTCCCGATTTCCGCAACAATCTTTATGCCCTGTCAGGGTTCAAAACCCTGACAGGGCATAATGGATTTTCACTGCTATCAGGGCTAGGGCTTCGGAATAAAATCATAAACTATGCAAAGACCATCATTTTCTATATACGACGCATCGGCGGGATCAGGAAAAACATACGCCTTGGTCAAAGAATACCTGAAAATTATTTTAGTCGCTAAGAAAAATGATGCCTATAGAAACATCCTCGCCATAACGTTTACCAACAAAGCGGTTCACGAAATGAAAAGCCGAATTGTAGGCAGTTTATCCGAATTTGCAAAAGACAATCCCAACCCAAAAGCCGCCGATTTAATAATCGATTTGTCTCGCGACATTCAACTTTCTGTTTCAGAAATCCAAACCAAATCCAAGCAAATCATAAAGCATATTATTCACAATTATGCCGCTTTTGACATTTCGACAATCGATAAATTCACGCACAAAGTGATTCGTGCTTTTGCCCACGATTTAAATCTGCCAATGACTTTTGAAGTTACATTGGACACAGAAAACCTATTAACAGAAGCCGTTGACGCAATAATTGCTCAAGCTGGCGAAGACGATATTCTAACGAATTTGCTCGTCGATTTTACAATGCAAAAAACCGATGACGATAAAAGTTGGGACATTTCACGTGAGATATTGGAAACCGGACGCTTGCTTCTAAATGAAAATAATAGAGAAGAAGTAACTCATTTTCAAGATAAATCCATCACAGAATTTGTAGAAATAAAAAGCAAAGTTGCCGAAGCTTGCAAAATTTTGGAAAAAGAAAATGCAACATTTGCCGAAAGTGCTTTGTTGTTAATCGAGAAAAATGGAATTGATTTAAAATCCTTTTCAAGAGGAACTTTTCCAAATCATCTTCAAAGTATAGCGGACGGAAAATTCAATCCAAAAAATAAAATGTTTCGTGAATTTGAGGATATTTCCATCAATAAAACCGCAAAAGATGGAGCAATTATCGAAAATATAATTCCAGAATTATTGCAAATTCTAGATAAGGTTTACAAGCATTTTGAAAAGCGCGATTTCTACAATGCTTTTCTAAAAAATATTACGCCACTTTCATTATTAAATACGGTTAGCAACGAATTGGCAAAAATTCAGAAGGAACAAAATGTACTTTCCATCGCTGAATTTAACGCTATTATTTACCGAGAAATTCAAAACCAACCCGCGCCATTTATTTATGAACGATTGGGCGAGCGCTACCGCCATTTTTTCATTGATGAATTTCAAGATACCTCCGAAATGCAATGGCAGAATTTAATTCCACTAATTGACAACGCAACATCAAGCGAATTTGAAGGCGAAAAAGGAACTTTGATGATTGTTGGCGATCCAAAACAATCCATTTACAGATGGCGCGGCGGAAAAGCAGAGCAATTTATCGAGTTAAGCAAAACCCATAATCCGTTTAATAATCCAGAAAAGAAATTGTTTCATTTGGATAAAAATTACAGAAGTTATTCTGAAGTAATTGATTTTAACAACAAACTATTTTACTTTTTATCTTCTGAATTTACCAATTTAGATTACCAAGATTTATACGAAAATCACAGCCATCAGAAAGAAAACAGCAAGTTGGGCGGTTATGTAAATATTTCATTTATTCCAAAAGCTGAAAAAGCAGAAGCCGATGAAGATGCTTTGGATAAAAACGAATTGTATTTATTGGCAACATTAAACACGATTGAAAAAGTAAAAAAACAAGGATTCGACTATCAAGAAATAGTAATTCTAACCCGAAAAAGAAGTCAGGGAATTGCTATTGCAAATTATTTAACCGAACAAAATATTCCGCTTTTATCTTCAGAAACTTTGATGATTCAGAATTCTTCGGACGTACAAATGATTATCAATGTTTTAAAATATTTAAAGAATAGCGCTGATATTGAAGCTAAGTCTTATTTCCTGCTTTATATCGCTAATCACGTTCAAAATGAACTTCCAGTTCATGATTTTATTGCGCAAGGAAAAGAAAAAGCGCAAGAAGAAGAATTTGAAAAATGGCTTACAGAATTTGATATTTCCCTTTCGTTTCAAGACATTAGAAAAAAATCTTTGTATGAAGCGGTAGAAATTATAGTGAGTAAATTCCTGTCTAAAACCCTTTCAGGGAATGCTTATGTGCAATATTTTATTGACATCGTTTTAGAACGAGATGTTCGAAACCAAGCTGGAATCGCAGACTTTTTGAATTATTGGGAGAAAAACGGAGAGAAATTCAGTATTCCATCGCCTGAAGGAAAAAATGCAGTTCGGATTATGACCATTCATAAATCGAAAGGATTAGAATTTCCGATTGTAATTATGCCATTTGCCGATGAAGATTATGTGCGAAAACCAAAAGATAAATTGTGGCTTGATGCCGAAAAAGAAACCTTCGGATTACCAAAAGTTTTGATTGACAATAGTAGCGCTGTAGAAAATTATGGCGAAGAAGCAGCATTGGTTTACAACCAAAAAAAGCAAGAAGAATTGCTGGATAATATCAATGTTTTATATGTGGCATTAACTCGTGCAGAAGAACAATTATATATAATTTCTCAGTTTATAGAACCTAATAAAGAGGGAGAATACTCATACAATACAGCTTCTTTTTTCATTAAATATCTGATCGGAATTGGAGTTTATGAACCAAGTATAATGGAATATGAATTTGGAAATTCGGAGAAATTATCGGAGAAAATCATCGAGAAAAATCAAGTTAAAACCATTCCGTTAATTAGCGAAATTCTAAATCCAAAAAGCATTAAAATTGCACAACGCGAAGCTTTAATGTGGGGAACACATCAGCAAGAAGCAATTGAATATGGAAATGTAATTCACGAAATTTTGTCTTTTGTAAAAACAAAATCTGATGTGGATTTGGCAATCTTGAAAGCTTTGGAAAATGGATTAATCACATTCAATAAAAAAGAAGCAGTTTATAAAAGCATTCAAGAAATTGTAAATCATTCCGAATTAGAAAACTATTTTGTCGAAGGAAATGAAATCTTAAATGAGCAAACGATAATCCAAAAAGAAGGAAAAACCATCAAACCCGACAGAATTGTTTTGGCAAAAAACAACGAGGTTTTTTTATTGGATTATAAAACAGGAACGCATAATTCAAAATACCAAATGCAGTTAGAAAATTATCAAAATGCTATTGAAAAAATGGGTTTCAAAGTAACAAAAAAAGCACTTATTTATATTGGAGAAGAAATTAAGGTAGTCAATTTGTAAAGTTTAAAACGAAAAAAAATGTACGGAAAAATTCAAGAATACCTTCAGTTGGAACTTCAAACCATTGAAGATAATGGCATTTTTAAAAAAGAAAGAATTATAACATCGCCACAAGGAGCTGAAATAACAGTTAACGGAATGAGGGTTTTAAACTTTTGTTCTAATAATTATTTAGGACTTTCTTCTCATCCAGAAGTGATCCAAGCGGCAAAAGACACTTTGGATTCCCATGGGTTTGGAATGTCATCTGTTCGTTTTATCTGTGGAACTCTAGATATTCATAAAACATTGGAGAGTAAAATTTCTGAATTTTATGGAACAGAAGACACTATTTTATATGCCGCTGCATTTGATGCAAATGGCGGTGTTTTCGAACCTTTATTAGGAGAGCAAGATTGTATTATTTCAGATAGTTTGAATCACGCTTCTATTATTGACGGAGTTCGTTTGTGTAAAGCTGCACGATATCGTTATGAAAATAGCAATATAGAGGATTTGGAACAACAATTAATAAAAGCAACAGAAGTTGGAACGCGTTTCAAGCTAATTGTTACAGATGGTGTTTTCTCTATGGATGGCGTAGTTGCGCCTTTAGATAAAATATGTGATTTGGCCGACAAATACGATGCTATGGTTATGGTGGACGAATGTCACGCAGCTGGATTTATTGGAGCAACTGGAAAAGGAACGCTTGAAGTGAAAGGCGTTATGGGGCGCGTTGACATAATCACGGGAACATTAGGAAAAGCTTTGGGCGGTGCAATGGGAGGATATACCACAGCCAAAAAAGAAATTATTGAATTATTAAGACAGCGTTCCCGTCCTTATTTATTTTCAAATTCATTGGCTCCAGCAATTGTGGGAGCGTCCCTAAAGGTTTTTGAGTTGTTAGAAAAAGACACAACACTTCGAGATGAACTAGAATGGAACACCAATTATTTTAAGACTGAAATGAAAAAAGCTGGATTTGATATCATTGATGGAGATTCAGCCATTGTTCCCGTTATGCTTTATGACGCCAAATTAGCACAACGTATGGCTAATGAGTTGCTTAAAAAAGGTATTTATGTAATCGGATTCTTCTTTCCAGTAGTTCCTAAGGAAAAAGCAAGGATTAGAGTGCAGCTATCTGCAGCACACAAAAAAACACACTTAGACACTGCTATAGCTGCATTTACAGAAGTTGGAAGAGAATTAAAAGTGATTTGATTTTTATTTTTTTTAAATTTTATTTTGTAGTGAATTAATTACACGTTATATTTGCGAAATAAAAAAATAATTTAACCTAATCAATTATGAAATATCTTAACAAAATTTTATTTTCTGTAATGATGATGATGGTGGTAGTTTCCACTCATGCTCAAGACAGTAATAATCCATGGGCAATATCTTTTGGAGTAAATGCAGTTGACACTAGTTCTGGCGCAAGTGATAGAAATACTAGTTTTAGCGATCGTTTTAGTGCAATGTTCAATGTTAGTGAAAGTTGGAACATACTTCCTTCAGTGTCCTACCTTAATGTATCAAAATATGTAGGTGATAACTTTTCTTTTGGAGTGTCTGGAACAATGAATAAAATAAGTAAATACACTGAATGGAAAGGCCCAGGCCATACAGATTTATATGTTATTAATCCAGGTAATCTAATGTATTACTCTATTGATGGAAGTGTGAAATATAGTTTTATGAATTTAATCAAATCTAAAGTAATTGACCCCGACCTTCATCTTGGTGGAGGTTATGTTTTTTATGGTGATAAAAGCTATGGAACTTTAAATCCCGGTGCTGGTTTAACTTTATGGTTTACTGAAACAGTTGGTTTGTCATTAGAAACAACATATAAAAAATCATTTGGAGATAGAGGAGCTCAAAAATACCCTTCTCATACCCAACACACTTTGGGTCTAACATTCAAATTTGGAGGAAAAGACACAGACAAAGATGGTATTTATGATAAAGATGATGCTTGTCCAGAAGTTGCAGGTTTAAAACAATTTAATGGTTGTCCTGATACAGATGGAGATGGAATTATTGATGGTAGCGATACATGTCCAGACGTTTTTGGTTTAGCAGCTTTAAATGGTTGTCCTGATACAGATGGAGACGGAATTGCAGATAAAGATGATGCTTGTCCTCAAGTTGCAGGTTTAGTTGCCTTAAAAGGATGTCCAGATGCTGATGCAGACGGGGTTACTGATGCGGCTGATAAATGCCCAACAGTTAAAGGGCCTAAAGAAAATGCAGGTTGTCCTTGGCCTGATACAGATGGAGATTCAGTTTTAGATAAAGATGATAAATGTCCAGATGTAGTAGGTTCAGTAGCAAACAATGGTTGTCCTGAAGTGACAGTTCAAGCTTTGGAAGACGTTAACCTTCAATTAAAATCTATTTACTTTTATTCTGGTAAATACACATTCAAACCAGGTGATGTTCCTGTAAAATTAGATGCAATTGCAGCAATTCTAATTAAATATCCAAATGTTAAATTTAGCCTTGAAGGACATACAGACAGTGATGGTTCAGAAATTTCAAATCAAAAACTTTCTGAAAACAGAGCAAATGTTGTTAAAGATGAGTTGATTAAAAGAGGTGTTATTGCAAGTAATATAGTTGCTTTAGGATTTGGAGAATCAACTCCAATAGCTTCTAATAAAACAGCTGCAGGAAAAGCTCTAAATAGAAGAACTGAAGTGAAATTGCAAAAATAATTTCTTTCTAAATAATTATAAAACGCCTCGATTTATCGGGGCGTTTTTTATATTTATAAAATGACAAACCCTACTTTTTTAGATAAAATAGCCGAAGTTATAATCGATGATTATTCTAATAATCTTACGAATACAATTGTCGTTTTACCCAATAAACGAGCTAAAATTTTTTTGATTGAAGCGCTGAAAAAGCAAGTTCAAAATAATATACTTTCTCCAGAGATTATAAGTATTGAAGATTTTATTCAAGATATTTCTGGAATTAGAACTATTGATCCGATAGAATTGGTTTTTGAATTCTATGAAGTATATCTTTCGATAACGGATGTTAAAAACCAACAATCATTTGAACTTTTTGCCAATTGGGCGAAAATGCTATTGCAAGATTTTAATGAAATTGACCGATATTTATTAGACCCAAATCATGTGCTTTCGTATTTAAAAGACATTGAAGACATTAAGAAATGGGGAATTGAAGTGGAAAACAAAACCAAGTTACTAGAAAATTATATCGATTTTTGGAAATTATTACCCAACTATTACCAAACGCTTTATGCTCATTTACTGAAAAACGGAATAGGATATCAAGGCTTAATTTATCGGGAAGCGGTCAAAAATTTGAATTCTTTTTCTAAAGCTGTAACCGATAAAAAATATGTTTTTGCAGGTTTTAATGCTTTAAATGCTGCCGAAGAAAAAATTGTGCAACATTTGATTGCTGCGAATCAAGCTAAAATATATTGGGATATTGACAAAACCTTTTTAAATGATTCCTATCATGATGCAGGATTGTTTGTACGACGATTTAAGGAAAGTTGGAAATATTACAAGTCAAATCCTTTTGAATGGATTGTAAATGATTTTTCGGAACCAAAAACAATTCAGGTCATTGGCACACCAAAAACTATTGGTCAAGCCAAGATCACAGGAAGTATTATCGAAAAAATAATTCAAGATAATACCTCTGCAACCCTTGACAAAGTAGCGGTTGTTTTGGGAGATGAAAATATGCTTGTTCCGCTTTTATATTCGCTTCCAGCAACTGTTGGATCGCTGAATATTACGATGGGATATTCAAGCAAGAACAACCCAGCACAAATTTTAATTGCAAAATTATTCAAAATGCACACTAATGCTTTGTCGAGAAATGCGAAGAATTATGTGTTTTATTACAAAGATGTTTTGGATATTTTGACGCATCCTTTGGTAGAACCTTATGCCAAAACAAGTGCTTTGGTAAATACAATTAATCAATACAATTATACTTTTATAACACATCAAAAATTGATGGATTTGAATCCAAATCCAAGTGATTTATTTGTTTTGTTATTTGGAAAACGGGAAGATGGTTCGTTGAAAGTTTTAGCGTCTTTATCGCAATTATTGCAAACTATAAAAGCTAATTTGAGTAATGACAGTGAAGAGGAGAAAATTACAAAATCATTTGTTTTTTCGATTTTTAAAGTAATTAATAAGTTGATAAATTACTATTCCAAACACAAGCACATTGATAAAATCGACACGCTTCACGCAATTTACAAACAAGTAATTGATTTAGCTGAGGTTTCTTTTGAGGGAGAACCTTTGAATGGTTTACAGATTATGGGTGTTTTAGAAAGTCGTGTTTTGGACTTTGAAACCGTAATTATCACTTCAATGAATGAGGGGAAATTACCAGCTGGAAAATCTCAGAATTCGTTTATTCCTTATGATGTAAAACGTGAATTGGGATTACCCACTTTTAAGGAAAAAGACGCCATATATACCTATCATTTCTATCATTTGTTGCAACGTGCAAAAAACATTTACTTGCTTTATAACACCGAAAGTGAAGGTTTGGACGCAGGTGAAAAAAGCCGTTTTATCACACAATTAGAAGTCGAAAAGCAAGACAAACATATTCTTACCCACGAAATTTACAATGCCGTTCTTCCAGAAAAAGCTTATCAACCCATGCTTATTCCAAAGTCAGAATCGGTGATGGAACGCTTGAAAGAAATTGCGGAAAAAGGATTTTCTCCGTCTGCGTTGACGAGTTATATTCGGAATCCAATTCAGTTTTATTTTCAAAAGATTTTGAGAATTAAAGAGGTCGAAGAAGTGGAAGAAAATATTGCCTTGAATACGTTGGGAACCATAATTCATGAAACATTAAAAGCCTTATACGAGCCATTTATCGGTAAATTCATTTCGGAAACGGATATTTTAAACTGCTTTAAGCTAATTGATTCTGAGGTTTTGAAGCAATTTAAAGTGGTTTACAAAGAAGGTGAAATCAAAAAGGGAAGAAACCTTTTGGCTTTTGAAGTAGCCAAGCGGAATGTTTTTAATTTCTTGAAGGTCGAATTGGAATGTGTTAAAAATGGAGATGCTATTAAAATTTTAGCTTTAGAAAAAACATACGAAGAAACCTTAATTCATCCCGATTTACCTTTCCCAGTTTTGATAAAAGGAAACGTGGATCGGATTGAAGAACGCAACGGAATCATTAGAATTATTGATTATAAAACGGGAAAAGTCGAAAAGGGAAATGTTAGTTTATCAACTTGGAGCGGACTTACAGAGGATATAAAAAACGATAAAATAATTCAGGTTTTAGCCTATGCTTTTATGTATGAAAAACTAGCTTTAGATCAACCGATGGAAGCGGGAATCATTTCTTTCAAAAACTTAAAAGCAGGTTTTATGCCTTTTAATTTTAAAGTGGGAAAAGAGGTAAATACAATTATTAATAAGGAAACCTTGAAGGATTATTTAGAACAAATTGTGGTTTTATTACAGGAGATATTGGATAAGAATATTCCGTTTGAAGAGAAAGTTTAAATAATAATAGTATTAAAAAATTAGCTAATATATACGAATTCTTTAAAAGCACTTTGGCTATTAATTTTGCTGTATGTTTGGTCGCTTCCTTGTTTGGAGGAATGGAAAATTTACCCTATTTTTTTATTAGTTTTGGATTTATATTGAGTCTTTTTTTTAAAGAAGTTTATCGTAAAAACGACTATTTATTTTATCAAAATAATGGAATTTCAAAAGCAAAACTCTGCGTTTTTGCTTATTTTTTTAATCTATTGTTCTCGTTTTTGTGCCTCCTACTTTATATAATAGCAATAAATTTATTTTGAAAAAACACATATTAGAAGTAGACAGTGTTCAAAAATATTTTGGAGACAAATTAGTTGTTTCTGATGTGTATTTAAAATGTGAAACAAACGATATTATTGGGTTATTAGGAAGAAATGGATCAGGAAAATCTACTTTGTTAAAAATTATTTTTGGGATTGTTACTGCCAATAGCAAATCTGTTAGAATTGATGGAATTGTAAAAAACAAAACAACTGTATTATTGGAAGAACTTAGCTATTTACCTCAAGAAAATTTTATTCCAAATTATTTCTTTGTAAAAAAGGCGATTTCTTTGTCGATTAATTTTGAAAGTAGCTTAGTTTTTTACGATGATGAAATGATTCAATCAATCCAAAATAAAAAAATACATCATCTATCTAGTGGAGAATTGCGTTACCTTGAAATTAAATTAATACTTTTCAATTCTTCAAAATTTGTTTTATTGGATGAACCCTACAATGGTTTGTCACCCATTCTGATTGAAAAAGTAAATCAATTAATTATTAAGAATTCTAAACAAAAAGGTATTATAATTACGGATCATAATTATGAAAATGTATTTAAAATTTCAAATAAATTAATGTTGATGGTTTATGGGAATCTTCATTATCTGAAAGACAAAAACGAATTGATTGAAAAAGGCTATTTATCTGAAGGAAAGATTTAAATTCTTTTTATAAACTCTAATAAAACCGTTCCTAATTCCTCTCTGTTTTCAATGTGGCTCATGTGACCGTCAGGAAAAGTGATTAATTCCGTGTTGGTATTTTCAATTTGTTTCAAATTATCTTCATAATTCAGAACAGGGTCTTTTTTCCCAAGTATCAGCAACTTTGGAAATTCTCTTTCGTGTAAAATAAATTCTCGGTCTTTCCTGATTTTCATTCCTTCAAGTGAAGCTACAATTCCCTGTAAAGGGGTTTTTAAAGCTTCTGATTTTACGCTTTCAATTTTTTTTTCAAGACGTTCACGATTGTTTTTACTGAATAAATTGGTAATCGACAACCGAACAAAATTGACATAATTCTGTTTTACCGCCTTGATGGCACGATCCCGATTGTGTTTTCGCTCAACGTTATCTTCCTTAGAAGTAGAGTTCAAAAGCACCAAACCTTTTATGCTTGCAGGATATAATTCGGCGAAAGCCAAAGCCACATAACCGCCCATAGAATGCCCAACAAAAATCGCTTTCCGAATCCGTAAATGAGACAAAACGGCTTTTACTATTTCCGCATTATCTTCCATTGAATGAACATATCCAAGACATTCGGTTGCTCCGTGACCCAATAAATCAATGGTAATTACTCGATTTTTATTTGATAAAATTAGAGTCAAATCCTTCCACATTGTTTGGTTTTCTAAAAAACCGTGAAGTAAAACCACGGCAGTTCCCTTCCCAGTATCGGAATAAGAAATTGCGGTGTTTTTGTAGCCGATTTGTTTCATTGGTATAAATTAGAGCAAAAATAAGGCTAAAATTTTAAACCATATAAGGAATTTAAGTTCATATAAGAAAAACTTAAATATAGTTAATTGCAAAAAAGTATTTTGAAAAATTTCATTATTGATTTGGATATTTTAAACCATATAAGGCATTTAAGTTCATATAAGAAAATCTTAAATGACCTTAAATGCCTTATATGGTAAAAAAATGGCTTACATTTCTGCAAACCGTCTATCCTTTATTCGTCTATTTTCTCTCATCAAGAATTCATAATCGTTTCAATTTCTTCCACTTCAATCGGAATATTTCGCATTAAGTTAAAAGGTTCGCCAGTTTCCTGAACGACCACATTATCTTCTAATCGAATTCCGAAACCTTCCGCTGGAATATAGATTCCTGGCTCAACAGTAAAAACCATATTGGCTTTCATGGGTTCAGTCAAAATCCCATAATCGTGCGTGTCTAATCCCATGTGGTGAGAAGTTCCGTGCATAAAATATTTTTTATAGGCAGGCCATTCAGGGTTTTCATTTTGCACATCGGCTTTGTCAATTAATCCTAAGCCAAGCAATTCTGAAGTCATTATTTTTCCAACTTCAAATTGATATTCTTTCCAAAGCGTTCCTGGAGTTAGCATTTTTGTAGCTTCGTTTTTTACTTTCAAAACCGCATTGTGAACTGCTTTTTGCCTTTCGGAAAAGCGACCTGAAACTGGGATCATACGTGTCATATCGCTGGAATAATTGGCGTATTCAGCAGCAACGTCAAGCAAAATCAAATCTCCGGCTTTGCACGCTTGGTTGTTTTCGATATAATGCAAAACATTGGCGTTCTTTCCAGACGCAATTATGGGAGTATAAGCGAACCCTTTGGAACGATTTCTAATAAATTCGTGAATAAATTCGGCCTCAATTTCATATTCTGTTACATTTGGTTTTACAAATGACAAAACTCTTCGAAATCCTTTTTCAGTAATAGTACACGCATTTTGGATTAAATCCAATTCTTCACTTTCTTTTACAGAACGAATGCGTTGCAAAATCGGATTGCTTTTTGCGACAGCGTGAGCTGGATAGTTGCCTTTCCACCATTTCACAAAACGGGCTTCCCGAGTTTCTGTTTCCACAGTGGCGCGATAATGTTCGTTTGTGTTGATGTAAATCGTATCAGAATGCGTCATCATTTCGAATAAAATCTTCTCGAAATCTTGCAACCAATACACTGTTTTTATTCCTGAAACTTCAAAAGCTTGGTCTTTAGAAAGTTTTTCGCCTTCCCAAATCGCAATATGATCGTTGGTTTCTTTTAGAAATAAAATCTCACGTTGGTGTTCGTAAGGTGCATCAGGAAATAGCATCAAAATACTTTCTTCTTGATCTACGCCAGACAAGTAAAAAATGTCGCGATGTTGTGCAAATGGCAAAGTGCTATCGGCAGAAACAGGATAAATATCGTTAGAATTGAAAATTGCCACACTTTTCGGCTTCATTTGTGCCGAGAATTTTGCGCGATTTTTTACAAATAAAGTACGGTCAATTTGATGGTATTTCATAACAATTCGGTTTTACTTTTGATCACTCAAAAATAGTAAGTTTAAATGGGTTTTGTTATGAATTCAATATATTTTAAACAAAAAAAACACAAAACGAATAAGTTTAAAATTCCCATTTCAAACTCAAACGTTCTGTGTTCTTACCAAAAACAACTATTTTATCTAAAACTGTGCAGCTTCAGTAGAATCTTTCATGGCAGTTGTAGAAGATTTTCCAATTGTTACCGTATTTTGTACCGCATCAAAATAAGAAGTTCCTACAAATCCTTGGTGTTTTACAGCTTTGAAACCGTGTTTTTGCAATGCAAATTCTCTTTCTTGTAATTCAGAATATCCAGCCATTCCTCTTTGTTTGTAAGCCATAGACAATTCGAACATACTTGTGTTTAAAGCATGGAATCCAGCCAAAGTGATGAATTGAAATTTATATCCCATTGCAGCAAGATCTTCTCTGAAAGTTTCCATTTCAGCAACAGTTAATTTTGCAGCCCAATTGAATGAAGGAGAACAGTTGTAAGCCAACATTTTTCCTGGGAATTTTGCATGAATTCCTTCAGCAAATTGTCTTGCATAATCAAGATCTGGGTTACTCGTTTCCATCCAAATTAAATCAGCGTAAGGAGCATAACTCAATCCTCTGTCAATTCCTTGTTCAACACCACAGTTTACATAGAAAAATCCTTCTCCAGTTTTTTCTCCAGTTATAAATTTAGCATCTCTAGGATCGATATCGCTTGTCAATAAATTGGCTGCGTCAGCATCTGTACGAGCAACAATAAGCGTTGGAGTTCCCATAACGTCAGCTGCTAAACGAGCTGCAATTAATTTGTTGATTGCTTCTTGAGTAGGAACTAATACTTTTCCACCAAGGTGACCACATTTTTTTGCAGAACTTAATTGATCTTCAAAGTGAACACCAGCAGCACCAGCTTCAATCATAGATTTCATCAATTCGAAAGCGTTCAAATTTCCACCAAAACCAGCTTCAGCATCTGCAACGATAGGAACTAGGTATTCTTTTTTGTCAGCTATTCCGTTTACAACTTGTATTTGATCGGCACGCAAAAGTGCATTATTGATACGTTTTACGACCAACGGTACGCTGTTTGCAGGATATAAAGATTGATCAGGATACATTTCTCCAGCAACATTTGCATCTGCAGCAACTTGCCATCCGCTTAAATAAATAGCGTCAAGTCCAGCTTCTACTTCTTGGATTGCTTGGTTTCCTGTAAGAGCTCCAAGTCCAGCAACGAAATCCTGAGAATTTAATTTATTCCATAAATTATTTGCTCCAATTCTTGCAACACTAT
>Ga0209499_1000587_pt1 | contig 26928 bp, 22 predicted proteins | sample C_130208_EF_Meta_FD_187306 | JGI IMG/M metagenome (GOLD analysis project Ga0209499, IMG submission 187306) | Freshwater microbial communities from Lake Croche, Canada to study carbon cycling - C_130208_EF_MetaG (SPAdes) (version 2) | ecosystem: Environmental > Aquatic > Freshwater > Lake... | reverse complement strand
GACGGCATCGTTGTTGCCGTGGAGCAGGGTCCACTGGCCGTCGAGCGAGCGTTGCGCGCGATACTGGGCGAGGACGGCGGCCGTGTCGTGGGCGACATCAAAGGACACGAGCACGAAGGTGGTGCGTGCGCGGACGCCGGCGGGAAGTTGGGCGCGGAGGGCCTGCATGGCGGTGACCTGAAGTGGGCAGGCGTAGCCGCAGGAGGCGAAAAACATCGTCAGCACCACGGGACGGCCGCGGAGTTCGCCGAGGGTAAAGGCGTGGCCGGAGTCGTCGGTGAACCGGGCGTCGAGTTGATAGATTGATTCCTTGGAGAACGCGGCGCCCGTCTTGGCCGCGGGCGTCGTTGCCTCCTGACAGTGCGGACAGGCCGCCGCGGCAGCGGGTTGGGTGGGCGCCTCCGCGCCGAGGGTCAAGGAGGCGGTGAGCAGGAATAAAAGGGCGGGTTTGGTGATCATGGCGGGGAAGGATTTAAGGCGTGGGGTCTTTCGCGCAGCGGAAGCCGAGCGCGGTGGTGGTGTTGTTGGCCTTGAGCGAGGAGCGCAGGGCGAGGCGCATGAAGGCGGCGAAGTCGGTGGTGTCCTTGGCGCCCACGGAACCCGCGCCGCAGAACAGGTCGCGCTCGAGTCCGGAGTCGCCGCGGGATTCGCCGGTGACCATCGCGCTGTTGAAGTCGTCGACCCACTCCCACACCAGGCCGTGCAGATCATGGACGCCGTAGAAATTCGGCCGGCCGCGGGCGACGGCGGGCTGGATGTCGGGCACGGGGCGCGCGAGCCAGGCATAGAGGTCGTGATTGAGCTGCTCGTCATTCCGGCCGTCGGGCCGGGTGTAGCCGGCGCCGGCGGCGAGCTCCCACTCGGCGGTGGACGGCAGGCGCTTGCCGACCCAGCGGGCGTAGGCCCGCGCCGCAAACCACGAGACGCGGACGACCGGCGAGTTGAGCGGCGCCTGGACGCCGGGCTCACGGTCGCCGGCCCAGTTTTCCAGATAGGACGAATCGGCAAAAAGCCGGCTCACCGGCGAGCGCTGCCAGTGGGGCTGTGCCGTGACGAAGGCGAGAAACTCGGCGTTGGTCACCGGCCGCTCGTCGAGCAGGAACGGAGCGACGTGGACCTGGGCGGGATCCTTGGACGTGCGCAGGAGCGGGACGTAGACGCCCGCAGGGATGCGCTTCATGGCCACGGGGCCCGGGTCGGCGGCGGGTCGCGCCTGGGGCGGAGCTGTTTCCGTGGCGCCCGCCGTCCCGCCGGCCAGCAGGCCGGCCAGGACGAGCCCGGTCGGCAGCAGCCGGCGGAGGCGGGAAAACGGGGTCACGGTGAAGGCCGGCTCAGTGGTTTTCGTTGCGGATGGCCTTCACCTGCGCGGTCGAGAGCGCGTCGCCCTTGTTGCCCCATGAGTTGAGGACAAACGTGAGCACATCGGCGATCTGCGCGTCGGTCAGGACAGCTTCCTGGGGAGGCATGGCGCTGTTGAAGGTCTGGCCGTTGACGGTGACCGGGCCGGTGAGGCCCTTGAGGATGATGCGCACGGCGCGCTCGTGGTCGGCCTGCAGGAAATCGGAGAGCGCGAGCGGGGGAAACGCGCCCGGCAGGCCCTTGCCGTCCGGCTGGTGACAGGCGAAGCACAGGCCCATGTAGACCTGTTGGCCCTTCTCGATCTGCATTTCCTTGGTGAGGCCGGCGATGGTGGGGTTGGATTTGATCTCGGCGGCGATGCGGGTCTTCAGCGCGGCCTCGCGCTTGGCGGACTCGGAGCCGGCGTCGGCCTGGGCGCCGAGGTAGACGGCGTCGATTTCCTTGCCGGAGTAAACGATGCGGTTCTCGGGGCCGGTGACCTTGAGCATGCCGAGCGCGCCCTTGTTGAACGCGCGGGTCAGCGAGTGATCGACGAGGATGAACGTGCCCGGGACATCGACCTGGAACTCGACGGCGACGGCCCCGCCCGAGGGGACGAGGGTGGTTTGCACGTTGTGATTGGGCAGGCTGAGTCCGCCCTCGGGGTACACCGTGTCGAAGATCTCGCCGATGATGTGGAAGGACGAGGTGACGTTGGGCCCGCCCACGCCGAAGTAGATGCGGACCCGCTGGCCGACGCTGGCGGTGAGGGCCTTGTCGCCCACGAGCGAGCCGACGGCGCCGTTGAAGACGATATAGGGCGGGCGCTCGTCGATGGCCTTGCCCATGTCGAAGGACTGCAGACCCTCCTCGCCGTATTTGCCGGTGGTGTAGAACTCGCCCTGCATGACGTAGTATTCCTTGTCCACCGGAGGCAGGCCCTCCTTGGGCTCGACCAGGATCATGCCATACATGCCGCTGCCGATGTGCATGGGTACGGGGGCGGTGGCGCAGTGGTAGACGAAGAGGCCGGGATTCAGTGCCTGGAAGGTGAACTGCGAGCTGTGGCCCGGGGCGGTGAACGTCGAGGCGGCGCCGCCGCCCGGGCCGGTGACGGCGTGCAGGTCGATGTTGTGGGGCAGCTTGGACGACGGGTGGTTGTTGAGGTGGAACTCGACGACATCACCCTCGCGAATGCGGATAAAGGAGCCGGGCACGCTGCCGCCATAGGTCCAGAACGTGTACTCGACGCCGTCGGCGAGCCGCTTGACGACCTCCCGCACCTCCAGGTTGACGATGACGCGGGCGGCGTACTTGCGCTTGAGCGGCGGCGGCACATTCGGGGCCGGGGTGAGAACGGCCTGCTCCACTGGCATATCGAGAACGGTGGCCGGGAGCGGCACGAGTCCCTTGGTTTGAGCCGTGCCTTCCTGGGCGGGGAGGGACGGATTCAAGAAGCCCAGCAAGGACAGTAACGCAGTAGCCGGGAATAGGCGGGAGGTTTTCATAGGATGGAAGGAAGCGATGGGGCTACACTACGGCAGCCCGGGCGGGTCTGCCTTGACGCAGGTCAATTTATCGCGCCGTTCTGAATTAGCGACTGGTGATAGGCAAAAGTGAGAACCCCGAGAAGTACCCCGCCAAGGCCGGCCTCCAGGATGCCCACGCGGCGGGCGGACCAGCCGGGGTGAAAGGCCGAGAGCAGCCACGCCGTGCGCAGCCAGAGCACGGTGCCCGCCGCCACGGCGAGCGGCGGGATCCAGCCCCGCAGGGCGAGGAGGGCCAATCCGGCCCATGCCACGCTCGCTGCGGCCACGGCAGAAGTGGTGTTGAAGGGCTGACCCTTGCTCCGGCGCAAATACGATCGGACGGTGAGGACGGTGGGCACGCTGCGGGCGAGTGCGACGGCGGCCAGGGCCAGGGCGGCGGGAGCGGGCCAGCCGGCGAGGGTGGCTCCGGCGGCGGGCAGCAGTGCGAACGCGGCGCTGCCGGCGAGTTCTGCCTCGGTTTCACGCATGGCGTTGCGGAGGTCGAACCAAAGGAAGAGCCCGCCCAGGGGCGCGGCCAGCAGCAAGGGCCAGAGCAAGCGGATTGACCCGAGGAAGGCCGTGGCGGTCAGGGCCCCGATGGCGAGTAGCGCGATAACCGCCGCGCCGATGCAGGCAGGCCTGCGGCGCGGATCCGACGAAGGAAGGGTCAAGGCAAGTTTGAGCGGCCGGCGGGTAAAAAAACCAGCGCCGGCGGCCAGCGCGAGCGCGATTCCGGCTATCGACGGGGCCACCAAGAGAAACAATCCGACCGGCTCAAATGCGAGCGACCAACTGCCATGTTCCTTGGGCAGGATGAGGGCGTGGAAGCCGGAGACGCGGTTCGCGGTCATGCGGGCGAGGATGCCAGAACGACCGCGAGGGCGGCTTGATGCAGGTCAACGAAACCGCGGATAGTCGCGGTCGGGACCAGACCAACGCCCAACCACTACTCCGGCAGGGTCCGGCCCTTGGTCTCGGGGGCGAGCCAGATGAGCCCGAGGCCGATCACGTACACGAGGGTGATGACGGCGCCGGCGCGCGCGTAGCTGCCGTTGAACTGGTGCATCAGCGCGCCCATCTGCAGCGCACCCGCCGCCGCAAGCACGCGGCCGGCGTTGTAGGCGAGGCCCTGCGCGGTGGCGCGCACGCGCGTGGGGAAAAGCTCCGGCAGGTACAGCGGCAGCCAGCCGAAGAACGACGCCGTCATCGCGCCGACCAGGAACGTCAGGGCGAGGAAACCCGGCCCGTAACCCAGCCCGCCGCGAAACAGCAGCGCGCAGCTCACGAACGAGCCGAGGCACATCCCAAAATAGGTGATGCGGCGCCCGAAGCGCCCGCCTGCCCACGCGCCGCCGAGACAGCCGAGGATTGCGCCGATCCCGGCGACCAGGCCGGTCCAGGCTTTCGCCTGCGGTTGAGCGCCGCCGGTGAGCTGGTCGGCCCACAACGGAATCCACTGCACGGTGCCCCACGTGCCGATGAGCACGATCGCGGTGAGTCCCGTGGCAAGCAGCGTCACGCGTCGCAGCCCCGGGGAGAAGATTTCCCGCATGGGCTGTGCGGGCGCGGTGGCGGCAGCGTGTTTCCATTTTTCCGACTCGGGCACGAACTGGCGGATGAGCAGCGTCAGGAAAGCCGGCAGGGCGCCGACGAGCACAACCCAGCGCCACGAGTTTACGGTCACGGAGAAAAACAGGCCGACGATGGCGATGAGGGCGAAGCCGACATTCGCTGCCGCGCCGATGATGCCGGCGAGCATCGGGCGGGCTTTCTCCGGCCATACTTCCATCACCAGCGCGACGCCGAGCGACCACTCGCCCCCCATGCCGAGGGCGGCGCAGAAGCGCGTCACGGCAAGATACTCCGGCGATGACGCAAAATAGGCCAGGCCCGTGAACACGGAATAGGTCAGCACGCTCAGGCTCAGCGCGCGCACGCGGCCCACGCGGTCGCCCAGCCAGCCGAAGGCCAGCCCGCCCGCTGCGGCGCCGAGCAGGAACGACGCGGTGATGATGCCCATCCAGTGGCCGACAAAGGCGTCGTTGACCGCGCCGCCCTGCATCTGGAGCAGGGCGGGACGCGCCACGAGCGGGAAAAGCCCCATTTCCAACCCGTCAAACATCCAGCCCAGAAACGCGGCGGCGAGGGTCAGGCGGAGCGTGCGGGCGGAGGGGGTGGGGTCGGACATCGGGGCGGCGCCCGACGAAGCCAGAGTGACAAGGCCCGCGCAAGCCCCTTGCCCGCTGGCTCAGTATGTCAATTGCAGGCCAAGATACCCAAGGTAGGTAAGCTCCTCTCCGTGGACCTTGTTCACGCTGCGCCCGACTGAGACCAGCAGAGTCTGATGCTCGGCGAGTTTCAGCCGCACTCCGAAATTGACGACCACTTCATCGTCCTCGTAGGCGAAGCGGCCGGCGCCATGCAATTCGGCGGCAAGTTCGAGCTGATCGTTGATTTTCCGCCCGATCGCGAAGCCGTAAAGCCATTCATCTTCGCCGCGCTCGGAGAAACTGCGGCCGATCTCCGCGTTCCATTCAAGCGAGCCGAGAGTGCCTTGAAATTCGAATGGCAGGACCAGCGTGGTCCCGCCGTCCACGAGGCCGCGTTGTTCAGATGAAGTCGGGTTGTTAAACGCCAGTTGCGGATAGGCGGAAATCGCCAGGCCGCTGGCCGCATCGTCAAAAAAACGCCATTTCACGCCGATCTCAGAGTCACCCAGGCCGGCGCGGCTGGACTGGCCCGGTTCGTTTGCGACCAGCCAGGCAATCTCGTACTTGAGCTGAATGCGCTCGCCGATGCCGTAATTGAGATCGAGCAGGGGAGCCTCGTTATGTCCTGCGCCGTCACGCGCGTGCTCCGTGACGCAGGCGACGTTGATCTCCCAGTGTTTGTCACCGGGCGCCGCTGCCGCTGCGGCACCATCACCTGAAATCGTTCCAGCTGCCGCGCCGCGGGGATCCCTACACGGGACGGGTGCCGCTGATGTTCAACGTGGATATGACCTGTTCGCGCTGCCGGCCGGCGACGGCGATGGCTGCGGGTTATGATTTCTACCGCAATGGGCAGAGCGACGACATCATCTTCGTGTGGGGCGGCGGGGGCTGGCTGGAAACGAACTTCGGGCGGCTGCGTTACCGGCAGGACGACTACATCGTCATCCCGCGCGGCACGATTTACCGGCTGGTGCCGGACGATATCGCGAAAGAGGACTACCTGATCCTCGAGTCGGCGCACCCGGTGCGAATCCCGGCGCGCTACCTGCACCCCGAGGGCCAGATCCGGATGGGTGCGCCGTACAGCGAACGTGATTTCCACGGGCCGACCGAACTTGGGCCGACCGAGCAAGAAGGGGATTTTGCCATCCTGCTCAAGGATCGCGCGCGGCTGACGAAGGTGGTGATGGCGAGCCACCCGTTCGACGTCGTGGGCTGGGACGGCTACCTTTATCCGTTCACCTTCAACGCGAATGATTTTGAGCCTCTCACCGGCACGGTGCACCTGCCGCCGCCGATTCACCAGACGTTCGAGATCCGCGGCTATGTGGTGTGCACCTTTGCGCCGCGCTGGCTGGACCACCACCCGGAGGCGGTGAAGGTGCCATGGGCGCATGACAACACGGAGGCCGACGAGGTGCTGTTTTACGTGCGCGGACAGTTTGGCTCGCGGAAGGGCGTGGAGCCGGGGTCGTTCACACTGCACCCGCAGGGCATCCCGCACGGGCCGCACCCGGGCACGACGCTCAAGAGCTTTGATGCCCAACGCACGGAGGAACTCGCGGTGATGTTCGACACGCAGTATCCGTTGCAACTGACGCCGGAGGCGCTGGCGATGGACGACCCGGACTACCCGCTGAGCTGGCTGGGCTGACTCAGTTTGTCATCCTGAACGAAGTGAAAGATCCAGCAGGATTACGCCGAAGCCCGCGGCAAACTCGCACCGGATTCTTCGCTGCGCGCAGCATGACAATCAGAGGAACCAGAGGGCTTTGCTCTTTCCGGATTTCCTGGCTTACCTCTCTTTCATGCGGGTGAACCCGAGCGGCTGTCGGGCGTAAAGCCCGACCTGCATCAAACCACTGACCTCTTCTCCCTATGCGACTTGATTTTTCCGCCCTTCCTGCGCGCGAGGCCTACCAATGGATGGTCACCACCATCATGCCGCGGCCCATCGCCTGGGCCTCGACGATTTCCGCGGAGGGCAAGACCAACCTGGCGCCCTTCAGCTTTTTCCAGGGGGTGTGCGCGAATCCGCCGACGCTGATGTTCTGCCCGGTCAACAACCGGCAGGGCGGGAAGAAGGACACCGTGCGCAACATCGAGGCCGTGCCGGAGTTCGTCATCAACCTGGTGTCGCACCGCCTCGCGGAGCAGATGAACGCCTGCGCGGCGCTGCTGCCGTACGGCGAGAGTGAGTTTGAAAAATTTGGCATCGTGTCCGCGCCGTCCGATCTCGTCCGCCCGCCGCGGGTGGCGGCGGCGCCGGTGGCGTTCGAGTGCCGGCTCGACCGGATCGTGAACATTGGCGAGGGGCCGCTGGCGGCGCACGTGATCTTCGGCCGCATCCTCGCCGCGCATATCTCTGACGACGTGCTCGGTGCCGATGGCCGGCCTGACACACACAAGCTCGACCTTGTCGGCCGGCTGGGTGGAGATGATTACACCACGACGCGGGACACGTTTTCGCTCGAGCGACCGGATTAAGCCTTTGTCATTCTGAGCGAAGCGAAGAATCCAATTGGACATCGCCGGCAGAGTCTCACTGGATTCTTCGCTTCGCTCAGAATGACAGAAAAAATTACCCCCATGCCTACCTCTGAGATTGTCATCCTCGCTGCCACGCGCACCCCGCTGGGCTCGTTCCAAGGCGCCCTCGCCGGCGTGCCCGCGTCCCGGCTGGGGGCGTCCGCGATCAAGGGTGCGCTCGCGCAGGCCGGCGTCGCGCTGGCGGAAGTGAGCGACGTCTTGCTGGGCAACGTGCTCCAAGCCGGACAGGGCCAGGCCCCGGCGCGGCAGGCGGCGTTGGCGGCGGGGCTCCCGCACTCGGCGCGCGCGGTGACGATTCACAAGGTCTGCGGCTCCGGCCTGCAGGCCATCATGCAGGGCGCCCACGCCCTCGCGCTGGATGCGGCTACGCTGGTGGTTGCGGGCGGCATGGAGAACATGAGCGCCGCGCCCTACCTGCTGCCGAAGGCGCGCGACGGTTACCGGCTCGGTAATCAGCAGGTTATTGACTCACTTATCCTGGATGGGCTCTGGGACCCGTATAACAACCTCCACATGGGCAACTGCGCGGAGAAATGCGCGGCAAAGTACAGCTTCACCCGCGAGCAGCAGGACGCCTATGCCATCGCCTCGTTCCAACGGGCCAACGCCGCACAGAAGGACGGGCGTTTCGCGGCGGAAATCACCCCGGTTGAAATCACCGACGCGAAGGGTGGCGTCACCCAGGTCGCGCAGGACGAGGGCCCGGCGAAGGTGAAATACGACAAGGTGCCCACGCTGAAGCCCGTCTTCGATAAAGCCGGCACGATTACCCCGGCCAACGCGTCCACGATCAATGACGGCGCGGCGGCGCTGGTACTGGCGACGGCGGACACGGCCAAGGCGAAGAAGCTCAAGCCCCTCGCGCGGATCGTGGCCTTTGGCGGCCACGCCCAGGACCCGCTCTGGTTCACGACGGCACCCGTGGTCGCCACCCAAACCGCGCTCACCCGCGCCGGCTGGAAGGTCAGCGACGTCGATCTTTGGGAGGTGAACGAGGCCTTTGCCGTGGTGCCGATGGCGTTCATGCAGGAGCTCGGCGTCCCCCATGAGAAAATCAACGTGCGCGGCGGGGCGATTTCACTGGGCCATCCCATTGGCGCGAGCGGGGCGCGGATCGTGGTCACTTTGCTGGCGGCGCTGAAGGAGCGCGGACTCAAGCGCGGCGTCGCCGCGATCTGCATCGGTGGCGGCGAGGGCCTGGCGGTGTGCGTGGAGCTGGCTTAACCACGAAGCATCCGAAGTTCACGAAGACGGAAATCGGCTCGTGCTTTGTGCCCTTGGCGGTCTTCGTGTTAAATTAATATGTCCCCTTTCATCTGGCGCCCTGAGGACCACGCTTGGACCCGCGACTCGCATGTGGCGCGGTTCATGAAACAGCATGGTCACGCGACCCTGGACGAGCTGCACGCGGCCTCGGTGCGCGACACGGCTTGGTTCTGGGACGCGGCGATGAAGGATTGCGGCGTCGAGTGGACACGGCCCTACGCCACAGTGAAGGACGAGTCGCGCGGGTTTCCGTGGACGCGCTGGTTTTCGAACGGACAGGTCAATGTCGCGCACAACTGCGTGGACCGCCACGTGCGCGACGGCCACGGCGGAGAGACGGCGCTGTTTTATGAATCCGATTCCGGCCGGGCGGAGGAGTCGCGACGGGTCACGTTTGCCGAGCTCTCCGGGCTGGTGAACCGCTGTGCGGGTGCGCTGCGGGCGGCGGGCGTGAAGGCCGGCGACAGCGTCGGGCTCTACGCGCCGATGCAGGTGCCGACGGTGGTGGTGCTGTTTGCGACGATGAAGCTCGGCGCCCGGTTCGTCCCGATTTTCTGCGGCTACGGCGAGGACGCACTGCGCGAGCGGCTGGCGTCGTGCGAAGCAAAGCTGCTGTTCGCCTGCGGCACGCTCACGCGCCGGGGCAAGGCCACGGATACCGCGACGATCGCGCGCGCAGCGGCCGCCAAGGTGCCGTCGCTCACGCGCACCGTGTGGGTGGATACGGCGGACTGGGAGGAGTTTCTGGGCACGGGCACGCCGCTGGTGGCCTGCGAACCCACCGCGGCGGAAGATCCATGCCTGATCATCTACACGAGCGGGACGACCGGACGACCGAAGGGTACCGTGCACACGCAGGCGGGGTGCCTCGCGCAGATAGGCAAGGAGCTGCGCTATGCGTTCAACGTGCAGCCGGGCGAGCCATTCTTCTGGGTCACGGACATCGGCTGGATGATGGGTCCGTGGGAAATCATCGGCTGCCTGCTGTATCGCACGCCGATCGTGCTCTTCGACGGCGCGCCGAATTATCCGACCGGTGACCGCATCTGGGAAATCTGCGCGAAGCTCGGCGTCGTCACGCTCGGCTGTTCGCCCACGCTCATCCGGCTGCTCATGCGCGGGACGGACGGACGCGGCCCGGCGGGTTACGACCGGTCAAAATTGCGCGTGCTTGGCTCGACGGGCGAGGTCTGGGACGAGGCGAGCTACCTATGGTATTTCGAAAACGTCGGGCAGAAACGGTGCCCGGTGATCAACATTTCCGGTGGGACGGAGATTGTGGGCTGCCATCTTTCGCCGACGCCGTTGACGCCGCTGAAAGCTTGCTCGGTCGGTGGACCCAGCCTCGGGATGGATGTCGCGACCTATACCGACGAAGGCCAGCCGGCGCCGCGCGGGACGATGGGGCACCTCGTCTGCCGCCAGCCAGCGCCGTCGATGACGAAAAGTTTCCTGCACGACGATGCGCGGTACCTGGAGACGTATTTCCAGAAATTTCCCGGCGTGTGGTATCACGGCGACTGGGCGAAGGTGGATGAGGACGGGCAGTGGTTTCTCTTTGGCCGCACCGACGACACGATGAAGATCGCCGGGAAGCGCGTGGGTCCGGGCGAGGTGGAAGACGCGCTCACGACGCATCCCGCGGTGAGCGAGGCGGCGGTGATCGGCGTGCCGGATGAGCTCAAGGGGACGGCGCTGGTGTGTTTTGTGGTGTTAAAGCCAGGCCAAACCGCGATCGAGAAGGAACTGGTGGCGCAGGTCGCCAAGCAACTCGGCAAGCCGCTCGCGCCGAAGAACGTCTTTGTGATCCCTGCGTTGCCCAAGACGCGCAGCGGGAAGATCGTGCGGGCCGCGATGCTCCGGGTGTTTCTGGGTCAGCCGGCGGGCGACATCACAAGCATTGATAATCCGGGGGCGTTCGAGGCGATCGCGGCGCTGGGCGGGGTTTGACATCGCGGGACGCGGCTGGGTGACTGCCGCGCCGGTCCCCCCGCCCCATGAAAAGCCACGCTGTTGTTTTTACCGCCCGCAACCAGGTCGAGTATCGCGCGATTGAATGTCCGGAGCCGGGGGCGGAGGACGTGGTGGTGGAGGTGCATCACTCGTGGATCAGCAACGGCACCGAGGGATCGTTCCTGCGGGGCGAGCGGCTTTCCGGGGATGTGGCGTGGCAACCGGGCGACCCGGCGCCGTTCCCCATGGTCGCGGGTTACCAGAAGGTGGGCCGCGTGCGTTCGGTGGGTGCCGCGGTGACGCGGTTCGCACCGGGCGACTGGGTGTTTGCCTCGGTAAGCCGGGTCAGCGGGATGTTTGAAAACAAGTATGCCGGCCACGTGTCGCCGTCGGTCTGCGAACAACGATCCCTGATGCCGCTGCCGCCCGGGCTTGATCCCGTGGCTTACTCCGGGCTGGTGCTCACGCAGGTCGGCTACAACTGCGGGTCGCGTTCCCCCGTGCAACCGGGTGAAACCGCGATTGTGATGGGCGACGGCCTGGTGGGCCAGTGGGCTGGGCAGACGCTGGCGAACCGCGGGGCGAAGGTGGTCATGATTGGCCGCCATGCGGACCGGCTGGTGCGGTTTCAGAAATACGGGCAGACGATTTTGGCGGGGCCGGACCACGGCGTGGCGGCGGTGCAGGCGCTGGGCCTCGGGCCGGTGCAGGTTTTGGTGGAGACGGCGGGGAGCCAGCGCGCGCTCTCGGACTGGCTGCCGCAGATGAAACGCAACGGGCACATGGTGATTGCTGGATTTTATCCGCGGGCCGGGGAAACGAACCTGCTGCAGGCGCTCCAGCAGTTCCGCAATCATGAGATCTCCTTCGATCTGGTGTCGGGCTGGACGCAGCCGCGGCTGGACGAGACGATGCGCTGGATCGCGGCAGGCCGGCTGGAGACGCTGGGTTGCATCTCCCACCGCCTGCCGGTGGAGCGGGCCGCGGAGGCGTGGGCGCTGATTGAAACAAAACGCGAGCCGGTGCTCGGCGTTGTGCTGGACTGGCCGGCGTCACGGACCTGAGAAATTTACCAGGCACCCGACCATGAAAACGCTCGTGATTAAAAAACCCGGGGTGGCGTCCTGGGTGGACGCACCGATCCCCAAGCCCGCAGCCGGCGAGGTGCTGGTGAAGGTGCTCGGGGTGACGACGTGTCCGCACTGGGACATGCACATCCTCGGCGGCCAGCCGATGTTCCCGGGCATGAAGCTCACCTACCCGTACACCCCCGGGGCGCCGGGCCATGAGGCGATGGGTGAAGTCGTGGCCGTGGGCCGCGGGGTGAAGGCCCTCAAGGTCGGCATGCGGGTGGCGGCGTGGCAGGATACGGGCGAGGCCCGGCCGGGATTTTATGCGCAGTACAACGCGTTTCCCGAGCGGGCGCTGCTGAAGGTTCCCGCGAACCTGGCGCCCGCGCAGATTGCCTCGCTGGAGCTGGCGATGTGTGTGGAGGTTTCCTTTCAACGGCTCGACCAGCTCGGGGGTGTGACCGGGCGGCGCGTGGGCATCGCCGGGCTCGGGCCGGCGGGCTTGCTGGCCGTGCAAATGGCGCGGGCGCACGGTGCGCGCGAAGTGGTGGGCATTGACATGGTGCCGGAACGCCGGGCACTCGCGCGCCAGCTGGGTGCGGACCGCGTGTGTGCGCCGGATGCGAACGCCTGGAAGGCCGACCGCAAGGGCCCGCGGGCGCTCGACGATGCGATTGACTGTACGGGTCTGCCGCCGGCGATCAGTTTCCTGCTGGACCGCACCCGCCGGTGCGTGACGAACTTCGGCGTGATGCGTGAGCCCGTGGCGTACGAACCGCGCCACATGTGGGGACCGGGCGTGACCCTGATGGGTTACGGCGACCACAACCGGGCCGCGGCGGAAACCGCGCTGCGTTTTATCCGGGCGGGAAAACTGGATCTCACGCCCCTCGTGTCCTGCACGCTGCCGTTCACGCGCTACGTGGAGGGGGTGGAGCGGTTGAAAAACAAAACCGCGATCAAGGTGCTGTTTGATCCCTGGGCGGAGTGAGAAATCCCCGGGCGGGTTGGCCACGAAGAGGCACAAAGATTTCCGTGGTTTCGGCTCTACCCTCCGGCGCGCCTATAGGCGCAATGGAGCCTCCTTCGCCGACCCGACCCCTTTGCGCCTTTTTGTGGCCAACCTTCCGGGTTTGGGCCCGGTGGCGTTTAGCACGAGCCCAGCCCTGCCGCGTCCGCCCACAGCCGTTCGGAACCCTACGCCATCTGGAGTAAATGCCGGGCCCAAGTCCTGCGCACTCTCCGCCAAGCCATGCGCAGTTCAGCGCCCGGGTTCGGCTATCATGGCGTGAGTCCAAACCCGGCCAGGCCCGGCTCCCGCCATGTCCGCCCTTCTCCGCCCCAAACCCTTTCTCGAGCCGCAGTATTGCAAGGGCTGTCTGCGTTGCATCGAGGCCTGCCCGCGCGACTGCATCACGCCGGGCACCGCCCTCAATTCCGCCACCGGCCTTGTGCCGGTCGAGCTGCACCTGGAAAACTGCAACGGCTGTTCGCTCTGCCTGCAGGCCTGTCCCGAGCCCTATGGCCTGCGTCTCGAGACCGACCGGCCGGGTCCCGAGGGTGACTTCGTGCTGGAGGATCCCGCCAAGCTCTTTGGCGAGAAATGCGTATCCAACCACTCCGAGGGGGACCTGCCCGACGACCGTATTTCCCTCCCGGCGTGCGAGCCGATGGTGCTCAAGGGCACCTACGCCGCCGCCATCGGCGCACTGCTTGCCGGCTGCCGCCACGTCTTTGGCTATCCCATTACGCCGAGCACCGAGGGCGCCGAGCTGATGGCCCGGATCCTGCCCAAGCTTAACGGCTCCTTTGTCCAGGCGGTGAGCGAGGTCGCCGCGGTCAACATGATGTACGGCGCGGGTGGCGCAGGGCTGCCCTGCATGACCTTCACCAGCAGCCCCGGCTTCAGCCTGCTGCTGGAGGGCATCAGCTATATGATCGGCGCCGAGGTCCCGGGCGTCTTCGTCAACATCATGCGCGGCGGTCCCGGGCTCGGCAACATCGCCCCCGAGCAGGCGGACATCAAGCTGGCCTGCCGCGGACTCGGCCACGGGAACACCCGCGCCATCGTCCTCGCGCCGAGCACGCCGCAGGAGATGCTCGACCTCACGGCCGGGGCGTTTGCGCTGTCCTTCCGTTACCGCAACCCCGTCGTGATCCTCGGTGACGGCTACCTAGGCCAGATGACCGGCACCGTGCGGCTGCCCGCGGTCATGGTGCGGCCCGGCTTGCCGGCCTGGGCGGTCTGGGGCGACCGGGCGCACCGGCATAATCTCATCAGCTCAATCGCCCTCGAGGAGAACGACCTCGAGGCGCACAACGAGCACCTCAACCGCAAGTACGCCGCCATCGCCGCCTGCGAGCAACGCCTGGACTGTCATCTTTGCCGCGATGCTGAAGTGCTGGTCATCGCCTGCAACACCCCCGCCCGCATGGCGAAGGGCGCGGTCCAGGCCGCGCGCGAACGGGGCGTGAAGGCCGGGCTCTTCCGTCCGATCACGTTGTGGCCGTTTCCCATCGACGCTCTCGCGGAACTCATGCCCGGGGTGCGCCGGGTTGTCGTCGTCGAGGCCGGCCCCGGCCAGCTGGAGGACGAACTCCGGCTCGCGCTCAGCCATGCGGGTATCGCGCCGCCGCCCATCACCCACGTGCGGCGCTGCGGCGGCAACCTGCCGCAGCAGTCCGAGATCCTGGCGGGAATTCTGGAAACCAAGGAGGTGAGGTCATGAGCGCGTTCTACGACCATTTCAGCCGCCACAGCCACGGCGAGGGCCTGAAGGCCCACAGCACCCACTACTGTCCCGGCTGCGGCCACGGCGTGGCGCACCGCGACCTGGCCGCCGCGATTGACGAACTCGGCATCCAGGACCGCACCGTGCTCATCAGCCCCGTCGGCTGCGCGGTGTTTGCCCATTACTACTTTGATGTCGGCAACTCGCAGGCTGCGCACGGGCGGGCCCCTGCGGTCGCGCTCGGCCACAAACTCGCGCATCCCGAGGCCATCGTCATCAGCTACCAGGGGGACGGCGACCTCGCGTCCATCGGCCTCGCCGAAACCATCTCCATCGCGCAGATGGGCCTGCCCCTGACGGTTATTTTCATCAATAATGCCGTTTATGGGATGACCGGCGGCCAGCTCGCGCCTACGTCGCTGATGGGACAACGGACCACCACGAGTCCCACGGGCCGCACCGCCGCGATGGGACAGCCCCTGCGGATGGCCGAGCTTATTGCCCAGCTCGACGGCCCGATCTACGTCGAGCGCGTCGCGCTGTTCAGCGCCCGCGAACGCGTCAAGGCCCGCAAGGCGATCAAGCAGGCGATCACCCATCAGATCGAGGGCCGGGGATATTCCTTTGTCGAAATCATCGCGGAGTGCCCCACGCACCTGAAGATGACGCCGCAGGAGGCTGAGCAATGGGTAAAGACCGCGATGGAGCCGGTGTATCCGCTGGGCGTGAAGAAAGACCTCACGGTTGAGCCGTGGTTCAAGCCGGGTGCGCCCATCTTCGATCCCGAGGCGGTGCTGGGACTCAGCGGGGCCGAACCCCGCCGCGACGACGAGGCGCATGACGTTCCGCCCTGGCCCGCCCATCTGCCCGCCCGCGACATCGCCATCAAGCTGGCCGGTTCCGGCGGGGACGGCGCCCAGACCGCCGCGCTGCTCCTCACGCGCGCCGCCATCGCCGAGGGTTATGACGCCACCAACATTCCGAGCTACGGCCCCGAGAGCCGCGGCGGCACTTCCTACGCCGACGTGCACATCGCCGAGCGCGAGGTGCTTAACCCCGCGGCGCCCGAGCCGCATGTCCTCATCGCCTTCAATGCCCCGAGCCTCGCCAAGTTCGGCGGCACCGTGCCGGCGGGCGGACTGATCCTCTACGACAGCACCGTCATCACGACGCTGCCCGCGCTGCCGAAAAACCGCCGGGTCATCCCGGTGCCCTTTACCCGCATCGCGACTGATCTCGGCCGGCCGATGGTCAAGAATGTCGTCGCGCTCGGCGCCCTGCAGGCCGCGCTCAACCTCCTGCCCGAGGGCAGTGTCCCCGCCACGCTGCATCACGTGCTGAAGGACAAGCCCGCCCTCCTGCCGTTGAACGAAGCGGCCTTCGCCGCCGGCCGCGCGGCGGTGGAGGCGATCCTGGCCTCGGCATGAACGCCCAGCCCGAAACCGGATCCGCGCCGCCGGCCGGCTTCATGGGCGAGGCCGAGGCTTATGCTTTGCTGACTCGCGCCGGACTGTGTCCGCCACCGCACGGGCTCGTGGGCGAATCGCTGCCCTTTGTTGCCGGCGAACCGGTCGTACTCAAGGGCCTCGGGGAGGAACTCTGGCACAAGTCGGAGCTCGGCGCCGTCAAGTTCCTGTCGTTTGACGCAGGCGTGGTGGCCACCGAGTCGGCAGCGATGCGACTTCGCGTCGAAGCCGCTGGCCACCGCTGGCTGGGCGGCCTGGTCTGCGCCCGCATTTCCCTATCGCGGGCCAGGGGTTTGCCTTCCGAAGGCTTCTTTTCCCTGACCCATGGCGAGGCTGGGTGGGTTGTGCTGGGTGGTTTCGGCGGACTGCAGGCCGATGCGCTCGCTACGCTGGCGCCGCCGCTGCGCTGGCCGCTGGCGCTGACTACACCGCAGATGGCGCTGGCCGAGTTCAAGGCGCACCTGCTGGGCCAGATCTGGCTCGGGCAACTCCGCGGCACCGCGCCCCTGACGTCGGAGCGCCAAGTCGGGGAGTTTCTCGAGGCGCTCTGGCGCGTCGCCCCGCTGGCCGAGACCGCCGGCCTGACGTTGCTGGAACTGAATCCCGTTGGACTCGACGAGACCGGCCGGCTGCGGCCGCTCGACGCCGTGGGCCGCCGCGCACCGCCGGCCCCGCTGCGCGTGCCGCCGCCGCGGGGTTTCCTGAACGCCCTGCGTGCTCCGCGCCGCGTGGCGCTGGCGGGCGTCTCCGAGAAAGAAGGCGGGGTGGGGCGGACCATCCTCGAGAACCTCCGGCGTTGTCCGGCGCTGGCGGACGGCATCACCCTCATCAAACCCGGGCGGACGGAACTGCTCGGTCTCCCGTGTGTGCCGGACGTCGCGGCCTTGCGCGCGGCGCCCGTGGACCTGCTGCTGCTCGCCTTGCCGGCCCCGGTTGCGGCGCAGACCCTGATCGCGCTCATCGGCCAGGGCGGCGGCGCCACGGTGGTCGGGCTTGTCGCCGGCGGCATCGGCGATGGCGCCGATACGGCGGGACTCGGCCGCGATCTCACCCGGCGGCTGCACGAGGCCCGCATCGCGGGCCGGTGGACCCCCACCGTGCTCGGGCCAAATTTTCTCGGACACTGGGTTCCGGCCACGCAACTCGACACCTCCTTCATTCCCGCGGAGAAGCTCACCCCGTCCGGCCCAGCGGGCGGCGGGCTGGCGCTGCTCAGCCAAAGCGGCGCGTTCCTGCTCTGCCGCCGCTCCCGCGCCCCGCAGCTGCGGTTCGGTCTGGGCGTCGCGCTCGGCAACCAGATGGACGCCGCGCTACCGGATTTTCTCCACGCGTTGAATGACGATCCCGCGTGTCGCGCGGTGGCCGCCTACATTGAGGGGTTCGGTCCCGGCCACCTGCTGGAGACGGCGCAGGCCGCCGACCGGCTGCACCGCCGGGGTGTGCCGCTCCTGATGCACCGCGCCGGGCAGACCTCGGCCGGGCAGAGCGCCGCGGCGAGCCACACGGGTGCGATGGCCGGGGACTGTGAACTGGAACGGGCGCTGCTGGTGCGCGCCGGCGTGAAATTTTCCGCTTCGATCGCGGCGTTTGACGCCGCGCTGGAATGGCTCGGGGCGTGGCCGGCGCCGCGGTCCGGCCCGGTGGCGCTGCTGACCAACGCGGGTTTTGAGAGCGTGAACGGCAGTGATCTGCTCACAGGACCGCTGCGCGCGGCCGTACTCAAACCGGCTGCGCGCGCGGCGCTGGCCGCCGTGTTGGTCCGGCATGAACTGGCCGGGCTCGTGGCGCCCAAGCTGCCGCTCGACCTCACCCCCATGGCGGGCGAGGACGCCTTTCTCGCGGCCGCGGAGATTTTGATGGATGCGGCGGGTGTGCTGGTCGTCGGAGTGGTCCCCTTCACCCGCCGGCTCGGCACCGAAGCGGCAGGCGCCGCGCGCTTCGCCGCGGCGCTGGCGACACTGCGCGACGCGCACGACAAACCGGTCGCTGTGGTCGTTGATGCTGGCGTGGACTACGACGGCTACCGGCGCGCCTTCCGCGAGGCCGGCCTGCCGGTCTTCGACCGGATTGAGACGGCGCTCCTCGGCCTGCGTACGCTGGCGTGAGAGTTGCGCAATTTTTCCAAACGGATGGCGGTCGCCGGCTGGGCAAGTGTGGCCATGGGCGGGGCTAGACAACCTCCGCGGGCCGCACCATGGTTTCGGCGTGATGTCTCCCCTTACCCCTATTTCGTGGCGTGGCGTAACCTGGGCAATCATGCTGGGCCTCGCGCTGCCGCTGGCGGCGGCGGAGACTCCGGCCCGGCCGCACCGGCTGCTGATCGACCACGACGGCCACCTGCTGTTTTCCACCCTCACGACAAACTTCCGCGCCGATGTGGACGAGGAAGTGCGCGAAATCCCTGCCAACGTCACGACGTACCTGCTCTGCAGCGGCGCCGGCCGGACGTATTTTCCCACGAAGGTGGGGCGGGTGGACCCGAACCTGAAGCAATTGATCGCCGAGCATGCCAAGGGAAACGATCCGTTCGGGTATTTCTTGGAAAAACTGAAGGCGTCGGGCCGCGAGACGTTTGTCGAATTCCGGATGAACGACGTGCACAACCCCACGGACGCGAACCACTGGAACATGCCGCTGGTCCGCGAGCAGCACCCCGACGTGATCGCCCGGCCCGAGGCGGCGGCGCGCAACGACCCGGAGTGGCTGAACTGGAGCCTGGATTTCTCGAATCCGAAGGCGAACGCCTACGTGACGGCGATGCTGCGCGAGGTGGTGGAGAAGTACGCGCCGGTGATGGACGGGCTGCAGATGGACTGGATGCGTTTTCCGCGCCACCTTTCCGGCGTCGGTGACGAGGTGTGGGCCAAGCGCGCGGTGCTGACGCGGATCGTCGAGCAAACCCGCGAGTTGACCAAGGCCCACGGGCTGAAGCTCGCGGTGCGGGTACCGAGCACGCTGCGCGGCTGCCGTGTGCTGGGACTCGACGTGGAGGACTGGGTGAAGCGCGGGCTCGTCGATTTTGTGGTGGTGTCGGAGTTTCTCGACACGGACTACACCATGCCGATTGCCGAATTCCGCGCGAAGTTTGGGCCGGCGATGCCGATCTACGCCTCGGTGGAGATTGAGCACGGCTGGCAGTTCCACTGCCCCGAGTCGCTGCGTGCGACCGCGACGGGACTGTATGACTGCGGGGCGGACGGGATCAGCCTGTTTAATTTTGTCGGGCGTTACACGTTTGGCGCGGTGCCCTACGACTGGCTGACAGGCCTTGAGTCTCCGGCGACGGCGGCGAAGAAACCGCTGCTCTATTCCCTGCCGGTGAACAAATACCGCAAGGAAATGGACCAACCCGCGGTGCTGCCGGTGTCGGTGCCGGCGCACAGCACGGTGAAGCTGCCCCTGCCCCTGCCGGGTCTGGCGCTGCCGGCCTGGCGGGCGCGCCTGCTGATCGCGGCGGATGCGCCGCTGGCGGTGACACTGAACGGCCAGGCCGTCGAGCTGGTCCCGACGCTGCATCCCACCGAGATGTTTGTGGAGTTCATCCCGTTGGCCAATAATTTCTCCAACATCGGGAGTCACCGCCCGGCGCGCGAGCAGTCGCATTTCTACCGCTTCGAGGCGGCGGGGCTGCAGGCGGGGGCAAATACGCTCGAGCTGCGCAACGATACCGACCAGGCGATCGAGGTGAAGCGGGTTAACCTCGGGTTGTGGTGATTTAGCCCACGGAACACACGGAATACACGGAAGAAAACCTCGGGATTTTCTGGCTCAGGATAATTCCGTGTGTTCCGTGGGCTAAACTCCGAAGGATTTGTTCACCGCGCAGTCCAGCCGCCGTCGATGGGGATGGCGGCGCCGGTGATGGACCGGGCGGTCTCGCCGCACAGGAACACTGCGAGCGCGGCGACCTCGGCGATCTCGATGAAGCGTTTTGAGGGCTGGGCGGCGAGGATGACTTCCTTGATGACCCTCTCGCGCGGCAGTTGGTGCGCCTTGGTCTGGCTATCAATCTGGCCCTCGACGAGAGGGGTCAGGACGTAGCCCGGGCAGATGGCATTGCAGGTGATGCCGGTCTCGGCGACTTCGAGCGCGACGGACTTGGTCAGGCCGACCTGACCATGCTTGGCGGCGACGTAGGCGGACTTGAAGGGTGAGGCGACGAGCCCGTGGGCGGACGCGAGGTTGATGATGCGACCCCAGTTGCGGCGCTTCATGCCGGGCAGCGCCGCGCGGATGGCGTAGAAACTCGAGTTAAGGATGACGGCCTGGATCTCGAGCCAGCGGTCCACGGGAAAATCCTCGATGGGCGACACGAACTGGATGCCGGCGTTGTTGACCAGGATGTCCACGCTGCCACAGGCCGACTCGGCCGCCGCGATGAGGGCGGCGACCTCCTCGGGCTTGGTGACGTCGGCGGGATGGTACAGCACGCGGACCCCGGTGGACGCGGCGAGTTCGCCGCGGAGTTTTTCAATCACGGCCGCGTCGCCCAAGCCGTTGAGCATGACGTTGGCGCCGGCCTGGGCCAGGGCGCGGGCGATGCCCAGTCCGATCCCGCTGGTGGAGCCGGTGACGACGGCGGTTTTGTTTTTGAGCATGGGTGGGGTATTTTTACCGGAGGTAACGGAGAGAACGGAGGAGTGAAGGGAAGCAGCCTCAGTTTCCCCCGTTACCTCCGGTAAAAACAGATTGGGGAATTGTCTCCAACCAGCTGGACAGCTTTGGCCCCACCGCTTCGGTGTCGATGCCGGTCAGGCAGAAGGGCTCGGCGTAGCGGCAGCGGTCGTAGCAGGGCTTGTAGCGGCAGGGTTTGCCCTCGATCCAGGCGGCCTGCGGATGGGCGGGGGCGAACAGCTCCGGAATCTGCGGCCCGAAAATCGTGAACGTGGGCACGCCGCACAGTGCGGCGATGTGGCCCGGCCCCGAGTCGTTGCCGAGAAAGGCCGCGCCACCGGCAATAGTGTCAATCAACTCGTCCATGCTTCCGGCGGCTCGTGCCAGCGGTTCGCCGAGCGAGCGCCAAGTTTCCCGCTGGTCGGGATCACAGAGCACGGTGGGCTCCCAACCCTGCGCGCGCAGCCGGCCGAGCAGCTCGGCGTAGCGCTCAAGTGGCCAGACCCGCAAGGGTTGGGAGGCGCCGGAGTGTAGCACGATGCGGCGGGCGGAAACAGGTGGGTGCAGGCGGGGGGAAGCCATGGCGATGGCGGGGAGATGAAGTTTTTCCGCGAGCCGGCGCCAGGTCTCGGGCCGGTGGACATGACCGCCATCCGCCAGGTTGTCGTTGAGCAGCCAGCCGGCGCCGGGGCGGCCGTAGCCGAGCAGTCGGCCGGGGCGGGCGAGACGAAGGAAGAGGTGGTCCGAGGCGAGCGGCCAGATCGAAACGGCGGCGGCGAAGCGGCGGGACCGCAGCTCGCGCCAGATGCGCCAGAGCGTGCGCCACGGCCAGCGGGGCAGGTTGGCGCTGCCGGAAAACAGCGCCCATGGTGCGACGCACGGAATCAACTCCACCTCGGGGACAAAACGCTGCAGCAGCCCGCCGGCATTGGGCACGGCCAGCAGCGTGACCTCGTAACGGGTCACCGCGGCCCGCAGAAACGGAATGAGAATGGCGATGTCACCTAGGCCGCGAAATTCCGCGACCAGCAGCGCGGGCTTGGACCCGGAGCGGACCCGGTGCACGGGTGGACTGAATGCGACGGGCCGGGCGGCGGTGCTCATCGGAACAACCGGGTCTTGATCTCCGGCACGCGCGCCGAACCCGTGGTGCCGAGCTGGTGGATGACGAGGGAAGCGGCGGCTTGAGCGAGCTGCATCGCTTCGCCGAGGGTGGCCCCCGCGGCCAGGGCGAGCGTGAGCGCGGCGGTTACGGCGTCCCCGGCGCCGACGATGTCGATTGCGCCGCGCACGGGCAGGGCGGGGACGTGAACCGCCGGCTCGCCCGGCCCGGCGCCGATGATGCCGAGCTCGGCGAGCGTGATGAACACGGCGCGCTGGCTGGCCTGCGCGAGGCGGTCGGCACCGGCCATGATCGCCGGCTGGCCCACCGGAGCGGAAGTGCCGGTGAGCGCGGCAAACTCGGCGGCGTTCATCTTGAAGACGAGCGGGGGAAACGAACCGAGTCCGTGGCGGCTGTCGGCGAGGATCACGAGCCGCGGGTAGGCGAGCGAGAGTTCGCGCACGGTTTTCAGCACGGCGGGCGTGATCACGCCGCAGCCGGGAACGCCGGCCTGGTCCATCACGATGAGCGCGTCGAACTCCGGGGCGAGGTCCCGGAGCGCGGAGCAGAGTTCGGCCTCCACGTCGGCGGGCGTCGGCGCCCAGTTCTTGATGTCGAGGCGCGAAAGCTCGACCGGCGGCTTCGACGGCGTGTGCCGCAGCGGCTTGGTGTAGGTGAACGTGCGGCGTTCCGGGGTCCGGAGAAAATTATCCAGCGACAAGCCCGGAACGGCGCGCAGGGCGCGGAGCAGCTCGAACCCCTCGCCGTCCTCGCCGCAGAAACCGACGGGCCACAACTTGCCCGTGCCGAGGGCGCCGAGGTTTTGGACGATGTTGCCGGCGGCGCCGGGCGAGCAGCGCACCGACGTGACATTGTGCACCGGCAGTCCGGTCTCGAGGGAGGTCTCGGCCTTGGCGGGATCGATGTCGAGGTAGCGGTCGAGGGAGAAATCGCCGACCACGCCGACGCACAACTGCGCAAAGCGGGAGGTCAGGGCATCGAAGCGCTCCGGGGTCATGACCGGTGACGCAAACCCATCCGGTGCCGCGCGGCAATCGCGCTTTGCATTTGGGCGGTCGGTCGCCAGCCTGCCGCGATGGCGCAACCCAGCGAGGCCTCGCAGGATTTGGAACTCCGTCCCGGCACCGGGCGCGGCGTGGCGGGGTATTTTCGGGTGGCGCAGACCGTGGCCGGTACCTGGTGGCTGATCGATCCGGCGGGCCGGCCGTGTTTTCTGCGGGCGGTCAACGAGGTCTGCGGGGCCGACGGCTCGCCGCATGATCCGGTGGCGCGGTTGCGAACCTGGGGTTTTAATGCGCTGGGCGCCGGGGCGGGCGTGACGCTGCGGGAGGAGGGCCTGCCCTGGGTGGGGACGGTGGATTTTTGCTCGACCGGCGAACTCATTCACCTGGCGGGGGCGCGTCTGCCCGACGTCTATGACCCGGAATGGCCGAAGGCTGCGGCGAACCGCGCGGGTGAGGTGTGCCTGCCGTGGTGCGAACGGCGCGAGCTCATCGGCTGGGTCACGGATGACAACCCGGGCTGGGCGCAGCCGGGTCCGGCGGGCCGGCCGGCGTTGCTACAGATCTGCCTGAGTCTGGAGCCCAAATTCGCGGCGTACCATGCGGCGTGGGAGTTTGTCCTCGCGCTGCACGGCGGGCAGCTGGAAGCCATGGCGAAGGCGTGGGGGCATCCGGCGATCAAGAACAAGGAGGTGGTGCGGGAGCTGACACGGACGGAGCAGGGGATCACGTCGCGTGGCTACCTGCGCGACGACGCGCGCTGGTCGCAGGAATTTGCGCGGCGGTATTTTGCCCTGGCCGCGGCGGCGATCCGGGCGCACGACCCGCATCACCTTGTGCTCGGCTGCCGGTTTGGGTCCCGGCCGGGGGCGGCGGTGCTCGCGCAATGCGCCCTGCCGGCGGTGGATGTGCCGTGCGTTGACCTCGATGACCTGGCGCTGGTGCCGGCGGGGCCGGTGCTGGTGGGTGATTTTACCTGGGTGGACCCGCGGTTTTTCGGCGCGCCCGGCGCCCGGCGGGTGCGCGGCCTGACGGCGGTCGAGCGGATGTTGCGCCGCGGGCGCACCGTGCTCGAGCGGTCCGCGCGGCAGCCCGCGGTGGTTGGCTATGCGTGGAAGCACTGGCAGGACGGCCCGGGTGAGCAGCCGCCGTTTGCCCGCGGGCTGGTGCACCTGAACGAGGCCGAGGCGCGCGAGCACACGGAGCTGCTGACGGATATCAACGCCCGCCTGCCCGCGCTGCGGCCCTCCGCGGTTCCGTTTTCCCTATGAGCCTGACCATCTGGTGCAATGCGAAGTTCAACGAGGCCGTCACCCGGCAACTGACCGAGGGCACGCGCGCGCACCGGTTGATTTTCTCGAGCCAGGCGTCGGCCAACGTGCTCACCGCCGGCGCGGCCGATCCGGAACTGGCGAAGGCGGACATCGCCCTGGGCCAGCCCAACGCGGCGGATTGCCTGAAGGCGGAGAAGCTCCGCTGGGTGGAGGTGACGACGGCGGGTTACACCCGTTACGACACGCCGGAATTCCGCGAGGCGTTCCGGGCGCGCGGGGCGGCGTTCACCAACGCCTCGGGTGTGTTTGCCGATCCATGTGCGCAGCACGTGCTCGCAATGATGCTGGCGCTGGGCCGCAGCCTGCTGCCGTCGCATCGCGACCAGTTGACGGACCACTCGTGGCACTACACCGAGCGGCGCTATGATTCGCGGCTGCTGACGGGCCAGACGGTGGTGTTACTTGGCTACGGGGCGATCGGACGGCGGCTGGCGGAACTGCTGGCGCCCTTCGGTATGAAACTTTACGCGGTGCGCCGCTCCGTCCGCAGCGAGGCGGGGGTGCATGTGATTTCAGAGGAGAAAATCAGCGCCATCCTGCCGCTGGCCGACCACGTGGTGAACATCCTGCCCGACAATGCGGGCACGCTGAACTACGTGAACGCCCGCCGGCTCGCGTGCTTCAAGCCGGGCGCGAAATTCTACAATGTCGGCCGCGGCACCACGGTGGACCAGGCGGCGCTGCTCGAGGCGCTGAATTCCGGCCGGCTCGGCGCGGCCTATCTCGATGTGTTTGATCCCGAGCCGCTGCCGCCGGAGCACCCGCTGTGGACGGCCCCGCGCTGCTACATTACCCCCCACACGGCGGGCGGGCGCGCGGATCAGGATGAGGCGATTGTGCGGCACTTTCTGGGAAATCTCGCGGCGTTCGAACAGGGCGGGGCGATGACGGACCGCGTGGTGTGAGCGGTGGGGGCGTGCGCGGCTCAATTCCATTGCCCAAATGTTGAGTCCGGGGAATAACTTTGCCCGTAGACACTCTTATCCCCGACCACCCTGAGGCGGCCAAGTGGCCGTCACCCAGGAGGGTCGAACAACCCAAAACTCAGTTGCTGTTATGAACAAATCCACACGTCTGATCATCACGGCCGCCGCCATGGCGGGCCTTTATGCCGGTTCCCTCGCGGTGCGGGCGCACGCGGCCGACGCCGGCGCGCCGGCGGCCAAGGATGACTCCAAGGACAAGAGCTCCTGCAAGGGCAAGGACGGCTGCAAGGGCTCCGCTTCCTGCAAGGGTCACAACGACTGCAAGGGCGAGGGTGGCTGCAAGACCGCGGACCACGACTGCAAGGGCAAGAACGACTGCAAAGGCAAGGGTGGTTGCGGCGCCAAGGAAATGGCTCCCGCTCCCGAGCCCAAGAAGTAAGTCTCTCCTCCACGCGGCCGGCGCCTTTCGCCGGCCGCGTTTTTTTTGCCACTCGCCGGTCCCCTCCCGCTTCATTTAGTTCCCTCCATGCCGGCCAACGCGTTCAACGGCCACACCGACTACGGCATCGGCATCGGGCTGCGGGTGCCGCACTACGGGCACATCCTGGAGCAAAAGCCCGTCGTCGACTGGTTCGAGATCATCTCGGAAAATTTCATGTGCGGCGGCGGCCGGCCGCTCGAGGTGCTGGACCGGATCCTGGAGCAGTACCGCGTCGTGCAGCACGGCGTCTCGCTGTATTTCGGCTCGGCGGACAAGCCCGACCGCGAGCATCTGAAGCGGCTCAAGGCCCTGGTGAAGCGCACGCAGACGCCCTGGTTGTCCGACCACCTCTGCTGGGGCAGTGTCGACGGCACCTACACGCACGACCTGCTGCCGATGCCCTACACGCGGGCCGCCGCGAAACGCACCGCCGCGAAAATCCGCCACGTGCGGGACTACTTGGAAGTGCCGATTTGCGTGGAGAACGTCAGCAGCTACGCGGAGTTCCACGCTTCCGAGATGACGGAGTGGGAATTCCTCAGCGAGGTCGTCGAGCAGGCCGACTGCGGGATCCTCCTCGACGTGAATAACATTTACGTCTCGTCGAAGAACCACGACTTCAGCCCCTACGACTATCTCAACGGCGTGCCGCACCACCGCGTCGGCCAGATGCACATCGCGGGGCACACCAAGTTTGAAAAGTACCTGCTCGATACCCACGACCATCCCGTGCTCGACCCGGTCTGGCAGCTCTACGCCCACGCGACCCGGCTCTGCGGCGTGACCGCCACGCTGCTCGAATGGGACGACCGCATTCCGTCGTTCAACGAGGTGCACGACGAGGCCCTCAAGGCCAACCGCTTCATCGCGGAGGCGAAAACCGCCCGCAAAACAACCACCGCCCATGCCCGTGCGCGCTGATTCCCTGCGGGGCCTGCGGGCCTTCCAACGGCTGGTGAAGACCGCGGTGACGCGTCCGCTGGCGCCGGGCTACCGCATGCAGCGCCGCTGGTCCGACGGCCGGTCCATGGCGGCGGTCGCGGCGGAGTTCATCAAGCCCAACGACCGGCTGACGGCCTTCGCGCGGCTCGAGATCTACAACCGGATGTACTGGTTCCGGATCATTGACAGCCTCCACGAGGATGCGCCCGGCCTGCGCGCCGCGCTGGGCGAGCGGAAGTTTTCCCGGCTGGCGGTGGCCTACCTCACAAAGCACCCGTCCCACTCCTTCACGCTGCGCAACCTGGCCTCCCGCCTGGAGGAATTCATCCGCGCGGAGCCGCGCTGGACTGCGCCCCGCACGGCGCTGGCGCGCGAAATTGCCCGCTTCGA
>Ga0209499_1000583_pt1 | contig 26950 bp, 18 predicted proteins | sample C_130208_EF_Meta_FD_187306 | JGI IMG/M metagenome (GOLD analysis project Ga0209499, IMG submission 187306) | Freshwater microbial communities from Lake Croche, Canada to study carbon cycling - C_130208_EF_MetaG (SPAdes) (version 2) | ecosystem: Environmental > Aquatic > Freshwater > Lake... | reverse complement strand
TACCGGTCGTGCCACCATTGCCAATTTGTAAAATACCTGCATTAATCGTGGTCGTGCCGGAGTTGGTGTTTGTGCCAGTGAGCGTCGTCGTACCCGTGCCCGATTGAGTCAGTGCACCAGTGCCACTCATATCATTTGTAAGCGTAATCGCATTACTACGATTTACCGCCAATACACCATAATTGGTCACACTACCTGCACCGATACTACCGGTCGTGCCACCATTGCCAATTTGTAAAATACCTGCATTAATCGTGGTCGTGCCGGAGTTGGTGTTTGTGCCAGTGAGCGTCGTCGTACCCGTGCCCGATTGAGTCAGTGCACCAGTGCCACTAATGGCATTCGCTAATGTAAGGGTATTACTGCGATTAATACTCAACGCAGCGTTGTTGACTATCGCACTTGAAGCAGAAATACTGCCTGTTGTATTACCTGATCCCAATTCTAAAGTACCACCAGTAATGGTCGTAGTTCCTGTCCATGTGTTGGTGCCGGTCAAACGCATCAAACCAGCCCCGGATTTGTTAATTGCACTAGTGGTATATACACCCGATGTGCCTGACATCGAATTACTTAGATTTGCAGACACCAACAAATCAACGTCGGCCGAACCATTAGCCACATTAAAAGTAATCGTTGAATTATTAAGAGTACCAACAAAACCGCTACCGGTAATTGTGGACGTATAAGCACCACCATTCACCGTAACGGTGCCTTGTATATCGCCTTGTAAAGTTCCTATATTAAACGTACCGCCGTTCAAGGTTAGCGGACCAATCTGTTGATACTGACTGTTAACAGTTAATGTACCGCCATAATTAACCGTTATCGGTGTGACCGGAGTAGTAAAGCGACTACCAGCAGATAACACGTAGTTAATATCCAGTCTTAAATTGCCTCCATTATTGATTGTTATCGGAGCACTAGCATTATTCGCCAACTGTCCAGACACCGATAACAAGCCGCTATTCACAGTAGTACCACCGGTATACGTATTCGTAGCACTCATATTCAAGTTGCCACTACCTGACTGCCATAACGCACCTGCACCACTGACCACTCCACTTAAGGTTTGACTATTGGTGCTATTCCAGGTAAATCTGGCTCCCGAACTCACTACAATAGCAGCCGCATAAGTGCCACTGCCTAGTTTGCCAGCGCCCCCAATGGTTAACCCACCAGCACTAATTGTCGTGCTACCGGTATAGGTGTTTATACCTGAGAGGGTTAAAGTGCCTGCACCGGCTTTTGTCAGCGTACCACTACCACTAATAACTCCAGATAATGTGCCAGCAGTCGCTTGCGTGATACTCCGCGCGCCACCATTGGTAGTGATATCTCCAGAACCACTCACAGAACCCGTGGTTGCCACTAAGGTCAGACCTAAGGTGTTTGAAGTCGAAGTAATATCTGCATTTAGTGCGATATCGCGATTCGCTGTTAGGGTCAACGTCGCAGCTGCACCTGCCGTTTTTGCAATGTCAGACGATACCGTAATGTCACCCAAGCCCGATGCGCCAGCACCAGCACCGGTATTGTTTGCCGTAGTGATCGACACACTGGTGCCTGCATTTAAACTAGTTACAATAGTACTGGCTGCAGTCGTATCGATCGTATAGTCATAGGGATCCAGCAACCATAGACCAGCGCGCCCGTTCTGCGCACCCGCACTTATTTTGGCTTGGCTAATCTCTACCGTTTGACCCGAGGTCTCAATCTGCCCCCCATCTCCGGCCTCAGGGCCCGCATTGGCCACTATTGTACCCAAGGCGCTGGTTCTACCAGCTACCGCATCCAAGCGACTCCACAGTACAACTTTACCACCAGAACCATTTACCGTTGCACTGGCATTAATTTGCGCCTCTGGCGCCATCGTCACCTGACTGGCTTGATACAAATTACCACTACCTTGCCAATCACCACCCACTAACACCGTGCCACCGCCACCTGGCCCTGTAGCGTTAATGCTTGACCCATTGAGCAGATCCAGTCGCTCACCAGTAATCGTTACCTGTCCACCAGTGCCTAACACCGCCACACTGCTCACATCAACGCTACCGGCTTGAGTCACGCTGCCACCATCGAGCAAGATACGCCCACCTTGCTTGGTAATCCCTTGCGCTGTTAACTGTCCACTGTTGCGAACCTGACCAATGGCATCTGCAGTAATTTGGTTAAAGCCTTGCGCCGATAAAATAATCTGCCCATCCTCAGCCTGCACCAGTTGTTTGTTCTCAACTAAGCTCGCAATCTTAGAGGGGGTGGTTAATATATGTGTCAGGCTTTGTGATGGATCAAAATTCAAGGTCACAGTCTCGCCCGCCGCTAATACCACCGAGCCTGCTCGGGCAATAATAACCCCAGCGTTTTGCACTTCAGGTGCTAGCAGGGCAATATAGCCCCCCACCTTGGCCGCAAGCCGCCCTTGGTTACTCACACGACCGGTGCTGCCGTTACGACTAAACAGCATGCGCCCTGCCATAAAATCAGCATCACTAATGGTTAAGGTGGTTGCCACTAAAGCACCCACATCAACACTCGATCCACGACCAAACAATACCCCATTAGGGTTAGTCAAAATCACCTGGCCGTTAGACTCTAGTTTCCCAAAAATTTGACTCGGATTGCTGTCCAATACCCGATTGAGGGTCGAGGCGCTTGCTGTCGGTTGCACAAACCGCACCGTAGCAGCGCTGCCAATATCAAAACGGTCCCAATTCAAGATGCCACGATCGGTGAGTTGCTGCACCGTCATTAATGGGTTAGCCGTCGTGCCGCTTTGGCCAACACTCAAGACGCCGCTCACTACCTTCGCACCCGTCGGTAGCGCACCTGCTACAGGGGGAGTGAGCTGCGCCGATGCAACCAATGGAATGGTGCTGCCAAAAATGGCCCATAACAGCGTCAGAATTTTATTGGGTGCGAACTGTGAACTTGCCATTATTAACCTCAAGAACATCGATGTCCCTTGCTACGGCGTTGAGCGAGGAAAAGGGCGGATAAAGCATTAAGACTCAGGAGGTTAAATAATATATTAATTTGAACCTAATTTGAACCCATTTAACTTATTTTTTACAAATATCATTTAAAGTATTAATAAATAAGGGATTTTTATTTAGGTATCACTATTTAAACGGTTCAAAACCAATACGAATCGTTCATCAAGCAACTTGAACGACAGATCTTTTTCGAAAGTAGGCGTGTTGGTGATTTAATCCATGATTTCCCGAGAGATCGAAAGCGTTCATCGTTCCGACTGAATTCGCAAGCGCATAGCAGCCCGCTCACTTAAAGGTACGGATTCTATTTAAGGCTGAGAGATTACCGGCAATGCAGTATTTGATTTTATAGTGCTCGATGGTCAAACCAAGCCGCCACCAAGTAGTGTCATGTTGAAGCAGCGCCAGTGCGAAGCGCTGCTAGTCATGTCATTCTAACTGCAGAGAAATCTCTGAGATTAAGATCGAAAACCCTTCGATGGGTATTTCATCATTGAATCCACCATGTATTCATAGCAGTCTCGGTATCGATTATGAACCGATACCGATTAGTTTTGCTACTGGAGGCTGATATTCAAATTAAACCAAAATCGATTCAACACTTTGCTTCCATCTTGATCATAACCGGTAATGGCGTTGGGATTGGGATTGCGCCCAATACGACGCGCCCAAACCAATTGAGATTTTACACGACGACTACCCACCCAGTCGATTCCAAACCCTTGGCTTGCATACTCAAGAGTGTTAGGTGTTGACGCACCAGAAAAATCATTTTTAACGTTCTGCTGCACCCGCCCCCAATCAATAAAAATCCACGGCTCAATTTCAGCAGTTATTTTTTTTCTCAATTGTATAAAGCCTGAAGCACCAATGCTGCCTGTGCCCTCACTTACAGGATATCCCTTGAGAGAATCGGAACCACCAATCGCAAACTTCTCGGAAGTGTCTAAGTTTTTCCAAGCATACTGCGAATCAACCCCTGCACGAAAGCTAAAGCTATTGGGCAGCAAAAAAAACCGAGAAAAACTAGCATTTACCTTATCAAACTCACCTTCGGTGTTGGTGGTTGATGCCACATTGCTTTTATTAGGGGAATTAGATAAATCTAAAATCCCATGAGTGTAAGTTAAACTAAATTGACTAACGCCACCACCGAACCACTCATCTCTATGATTGCCGCTGAGGCCCATTACGAAGGTGTCTGAGTGATAATCAGTGATCGAGCTTGATCCAGTTAAATTCTTAAAGTACTTACGATTGTATAATCCCAAATAATACAAATTAGTGGCTTGCGAACGTATGATTGGATAACTCAGATCCAAACCAAGATTTGATGACTCTCCGTGATATTGCCCAGATAAAAATTCTGATGAAATTAATTTGTAAGATAGGCTCGAGACACTAACACCCAATCGCGCTCCATTCAACCCCAAAGAGGTCTTCAACGCTAGTCGCCCATATTCACTACCTTCAGAATGACGTAAATTTAAGATCGCCTGATCGCCATACCCTAGCGGACTATTTAACCATGCGGTAGCTGTTGAAACGATATTACCTGTTGCACGAGAACCTGTGTTTTCAACATTAAAATTACCGCCAATCAATTCAGTATCTTTCGCGAGTAGTATTAATTTTGATTGCCCAATATCACCATCAGCACTCATACCTCCAGTGACAGTCAATCCCGGCAAATCATTCATTAATAACAATGCCCGATCAATTTGATTAAAATCAATCAATTCGCCAATAGATAAGGATGCATTGGCAATACCCTTGAGTATTTCGCGATCAATACGAGTAGTTGACAACTCGTCGACAACAGCGCCGGCAAATTTCGCTTCAATAATTTCAATGATTACAACACCATCAATCACCTCCTGCTTAGGTACTGATGCAGAGGCCAAGTATTTTTTTTCTTGGTAAATTAATGCAATCATAGCTGCTGCATTTTGCAAATCAGAAAAGCTGACATTTCGATTTAAATATTCACCCAAGCGAGCAGAAAGTTCAGCATTAGAAACAAGATGGTTACCATTAAATGAGAAACGTTTAACAATGATCGTCTCACCATTATCGCTAATCATTTGTACCGCCGGGACGCCAATCGACTTGAATACCTCCGGCAATACTATTGACGGGATGTTACGCTCTATCTGTTTGAGAATAACTCCGGCATCAGGAATGCTTTGCGCAATCGCTTGCACATTCAGAATTGCGCCGAACACACCCAAGCCAACAAATAACCATCTTTTCATACGTTATCCGCTATTCCGCTCTAGCAAGTGCAAGCCCAAATCCTTGCAAAGAAACCTCAGCCTTTAATTTAGAGCCTTGCAAATCCGAAAAACTAATATTCAATGTTTTGTCACGCTTAAATGCGGCAATCATTGCATCAGTCACATCAATCGTTCCAAAGCATGTAGCCCCTTGACAGCCAATATAGTTCACTTTTTTGATTGCCAGGGTCGCGCTCGAAATCTCGATACCTCCTGTTAAATCCACCCCTGTCGGCGTCGTTAAAATCATCACCCGACCTTTAGCACCTTTAATAATTTCCACAGATGACAACCTCAACTGCTGATTGGCAGAAAAGGTCTCGTGGGTAAGTGCACAATTCAGACGATCCAATTCTGGTGCAACCAGCGCACACATCACGCGCCATCCGGTCGTCTGCGTCTGTATATTTTGAGAATCAGCCGTTTTCGACTTGTCATCTTGTGCACTGCCTTGCACAACCCAAAGACTTAAAACAAAAAAAGCGCTAAAAAAAAATTTTTTGGTTAAATACCTTAAGACTGAACTCACTTGCATCATCATAAAAATCTCCAAATAATATTAGCCTTGAAAAATCGTAACACTCGTTTTATTTACATCAAATAACTATTTAATAATTTTTTACTTAAAATAAAATTGATTCGATTAAGCTGGTTTAATTAAATTCGTTTAAATTTTTATTTGGTATTAATTTAATATTATTAGCATTAATTTAATCATATAAAAATGAAGATAATTAACCTACGCCTCTCGAAGCCAAAACTTCAATTGAATGACTTCTCGTCCATTTAAATCTGAGTGTTTTTTCATCCTTTGTTTTCGATAAAGAACTTTAATTCGACTCCACATTACGCCCAACATCCGCATGGATAGACGTGTAATTACTCGTTGATGTTGATTTAATATGATCTACACTTTCATTAGAAATCAGATACTGCAGAACCACTTTGGCCTACGCTCAAGATCCCGCTCACAAGCATGGGCATGACAAAAGAATCTCAACTCGACCTCGTCACTACTCTCATATACCGGACTATTTCACCCAATCAAATAATACATTAAATTGAACCTTTTTTGAATCGATTAAATTTAAATTCTCAAAATTATCATTTAAATAGCTAATGAATAAGGGTTTTATTTCTTTGGTATCAATATTTTTGATGGTTCACAAATAATACTTTTAGCCAATATAGCGCCATCCCCAAACAGTATGTAAATCATTAGAAGTCCTAGCTTTTAGCCCAGACTTAATCCATCATAATTCGCATTTCAAAAACATAAATCATCAGATTCGTGCTAATTACAACAAACCACATCCGTTTTGGCAGTTACCAACGACCCGCTCCGATTCACGCCCATACAAAAGCTATTTTCGATGAGCATCTACGCCAACAATTAGGCAATGCAGTGCGCGCATTGAATTCATTCTGGATATGCTTGCTTAGAGTCATCAGTCGGGCGGACTGGCTGTATTCGGTCTCTATTTGATTTATCGATTTTCTATCTTTAATTTTTCTGTCTTAAGTTTTCTCGAATCAATTTCCCAAATTGTTAACCTGATCGAATGGATTCTAATCAATATGGATATTCTGCCGTGCATGCCCCCTATTACGCCAACCTGCGCCCCAAAAATTGCCTCCCCTGCAGGTAGTTGCAATACCCACTTTCATATTTTCGGGCCTGCGAGTCAGTTTCCGTATTCGCCCGAACGCGCGTATACCCCACCCGATGCACCACTACATGCAGTCCTGAACATGCTAGACGCGCTCGGTATGGATTTTGGCGTAGCCGTGCAAGCCCACCCCTATGCCACAGACAATAGCGTGGTCTTAGATGCCTTGCGCCAGGCTCCCGAGCGTCTGCGCGGCACAGCCATTGTTAAACCAGACGCTACTGTGGCGCAATTACAAGCGCTGGTGGATGCCGGCATTCGTGCGCTGCGCTTTCATCACATGCCGCATGGTATTGGTTTTAGTCCACTAGGCATGCAATCCTTTGCCCAGCTGGCCCCCAAAATGGCAAATGTTGGCTTACATGCCCAATTTATGTTGGATGCCAACGCCTTAGATAGCGCGCTGCCGTTTTTAAAAGACTGGAAGCTACCGATTGTGATTGACCATATGGGCAACGTTGATGGCGCCTTGGGCGCTCAACAACCTGGGGTGCAAGCACTGTGCCGGCTGTTAGCCGAAGGACGAATTTGGGTCAAAATTTCAGGGGCTTATCGGGTCTCAGCGCATTACCCAGACTACCCTGACGCCAAGCCTATTCACGAAGCCTTAGTCGCTGCTAATCCCGAACAAATTATTTGGGGCACTGATTGGCCACACCCGCGACTCGATTGCGATATGCCAGAGGACGGCCACCTGCTCGACCTTTTTAACGCATGGACACCCGACCGCTTGCTACGGCATCAAATCTTGGTCAGCAATCCCGCCAAGCTCTATGGCTTTAAGCCTAAAAATTAACTTAACTTATTGATATTTAATTTAATTTTAATAAGCAGGAACCATCAGCTCATCGTCGACACCGGCTGGCAAGTCTTGCCAATAACGCGCTTGCAACAGCCGCTGACGGCGGATGGTAATTCGCTCTTTGATGCTCACCAAGATCGCCCCACTATCATCGGTGCGATAGGACTCCACACCTAGGGCAGCGTAGCGTGCCAGCACTTCGGGGTGGGGATGTCCAAAACGATTACGATAACCCACCGGAAAAATGACTGCCTGTGGCGCCACACCCATCACAAAATCCCAAGACGATGAGGTGCGACTGCCTTGATGGGGGGCGATTAATAGGTCTGCCGATATCTGCCCAGACGCATGCGCTAACAAATAGCGCTCACCACGGCGTTCAATATCAGCAGGGATCAAGACACTGCCGCCCGCTGCACTCACCTTCAATACACAACTACGCTCATTATCCTTGAGCCGAGGTTGATCCCAATGCCCACTCTCGGGATAGAGCATTTCAAATAACACGCCATCCCACTGCCACGACTGGCCCGCTGCACAGTGATGTTCGCGGCCACTGAGCAGCAGTGCTGGATCCCAGTCTGGCAGAGACGACAACACCGAAGACACTGGTACGGCTTGCAACAACGACAAGGCGCCACCGGTGTGATCAGCATCATCGTGGCTGAGGATCAAGGTATCGATACGGCGAACCCCTTGCGCTCTTAAATACGGAATCAGCACTCGTGTGCCACTATCTGCTCCCACCCCAAAAGCGGGGCCCGTATCAAACACAAGTGTGTGACTGTGCGTCTGGATCACAATAGATAAGCCCTGACCCACATCCAATACCGTCAATGCGGCATGGCCTGGCGCGGGGACAGGCGGCAAAATGCACAGCATAGGCAAAAAGGTCAGCGCACCCAGCCAACGGGCAGGAAACCCTCGTGGCAATAACATCCACAGCGCACCCAAGCCCGCCACAACAACAGTCCATGTGGGTGGGCTATGTTGTTGCCAAGCAGCCTCAGGCAAGGTGCTCGCCCATCCAAGCAAATCGGTGAGCTGAGCCATCAACCACTGAGCAGCCTGCAGCAGTCCGTCTAGAGGCACTATCAATCCCCCCAATGCCAAAGGCACGACTGCCCAACTTACCACTGGAATCGCAACCGCGTTGACTATTGGCGAGATGATTGAAACTTGTTGAAACATCAATAAGAGCGCAGGCACTAACGCGATTGTTACCGCCCATTGCACCTGGCCCCATGCCATCCACCACACGGGGCTGTGTAGACGCTGCACTGTCACCCACATAATAATCGCCACCGCGCCAAACGATAACCAAAAACCGGGAGCCAATACTGCCCAAGGGTCTATCAGCAAAACCACCCACAAGGCACTGGCGAGCACTTGCGCAGACGAAGCCATGCGCCCCGACCACAACGCCACTGCCACTACCGCTAACATCCATACCGTACGCTGTGCCGGCACGGCAAAGCCTGCTAACAATGCATAGCACAGCGCGGCGAGCAATCCTGCCACAGCCGCAGCCTTTGTTGCCGGCAATAAGAGCACTAGTCGGCGACTGCGACGCCAAGCCCAATTCACCAACCAAAAAATGAGGCCAGAGAACATGGTGACATGCAACCCTGAGATACTGATTAAATGATTCACACCGGTGCGAGTGAAGATCTGCCATTGCTCGGGCGGTATCCCGCGTTGGTCACCCATTGCCAGCGCTGCAATCACGCCGGTCGTGGGTGCATCACCGAGCACACGCTCGATGCGCTCGCGCATCTGGCCACGCACCCATCCAATCCAATACGTTGGAGCAGGTACCAAGCTAGAGAGTCGCTCAGCAGACGATTTAGGGCGCACATAACCTGTTGCGCGAATACCCCGCTCGAGCAGCATGACTTCGTAATCAAAACCATGCGGATTCACCAAACCATGCGGTCGCTTGAGGCGCACCGTAAAGCGCCAACGTTCACCGGGCTTGATCGATACAAAGCCCTGCTGCGGCTCAAGCGCCGAGCTACTCCACCAAGATAAAACAATCCGACTAGGCACCTGATAACCTGCGGTCAACACTTGCTCGACATCAAATTCAAAGCGCAGACTACGACCATAGGCTTGCGGCAAATTCGACACCACGCCAATAACTGTGATGTCGCGCCCTTCGCTACTCGCGGGTAGCGCATCCGCCATCCGCCAAGTCGCATTGGCCGCCGCCCACAAGAAACCCGCCGCCAAGCACACTAGACATAACAACCCATAACGGATGTGCTGCCAAGCCACTCCATGTGGCCAACGCCGCCAGCAAGCGCTAAGCACCACAGCAGCCAATACCAGTCCATAAGCACCAGATAGATTGGGCAGCTGCGCTTGCTGCTGCAGAATCAACACCCCTGCAGCAAAGCCAACAATAGGTATAACCGGGAGTAGTAACATACCAGCCTTAACGAATCACCACGACTACGGCTGACGGAACACGCTACAATGCATACGCAATACTTCTCAACCAGAGGATTAATCTGACCCGCTCAGCCTTAGCGCACACCTTCACCCAAGTGCGGTAAAGATAAGCAGCTGTTAATTCAAGCACCCGTTAATACAAGTACTTTTCAATACGAGCACCCTTCAATACATGCGCCTGTCAACAAAAGACCCTGCAAGACCCTAAAATATAATCAATAATTTCAGTAACTTAAATAAATTTTAATCCAAAAATCGCAATGACCACACCCACCTACTGGCGCCGCGCTCTGCGCGAATTACGCGCCGCCGATCCGATTTTAGGCGCATTAATCAGCCGCTACCCAGGGCTCACTTTAAGCAGTCGCGGTGATCCCTTTCAAACCCTTGCACGAGCCATTGTCGGTCAGCAAATATCGGTCAAAGCCGCGCAAAGTGTGTGGGAACGTTTTGCCACTGCTGCGGGGAAAGTGCAACCCAAACGGGTCTGCACGCTACCCATTAGCACGCTACGGGCCTGTGGCTTATCGGGTCAAAAAGTCACTTATCTCTATGACTTGTGTTTGCACTTTAATGAAAATCGCTTGGCAGTAAGCGACTGGCCCGACATGGATGATGAATCCCTAATTAGCGATCTAACCCAAGTCAAAGGCATCGGACGCTGGACTGCGGAGATGTTTTTAATGTTCTACTTAACCCGCCCCGATGTATTCCCTCTAGGCGACATTGGTCTAATACGCGCATTGCAATTACATTACAACGGTGGGCGCGAACTGTCGCCACGACGCCTCAAAGCCTTGAGCACTCTATGGCAACCTTGGCGCTCGGTCGCCACCTGGTATTTATGGCGCAGCATAGACCCCGAGCCCGTCGAATACTAATCATTAAAAAAATTAATAAATTCATATCGTTACTATTTTTTTATGCAAACACCACTCGGAGTCATACCAAACAGCCTAGAGCATGATGCTTTTGTGCGCGCTTACCGCGATGGTGACATCATCGTGCACCTGGATCGCCTCGCTGCTGCACATTATTTAAGCGCGCAATTGCTGCTACCGCTAGTGAGTTTGCCGGTTTTGGGGTTAGGGGTGGCTCTCGCGTTAACGGGATGGATAAAGACTGGCTTAGGCATTATCGCTGCAGGGATTATCGTACCGCGTCTCATCAAACGCGGCGCGCCACACTTCTTGCTCCAACAAGCGTTGCAAGATCCCGCTAGCTATCACAAGCTAATCGATAGTGGCGTATTGAATATTAGTACGCCAGAGTCTAATTAATCTCTGACAGCGTACAACTCACACTGGTTAACGCAACACCCCATCGTCTAGCGTCACAATTCGATCGGCCCGCTCAGCAATACGTAAGTCATGGGTCACAATCACAAAACTTGTCTGTAACTCGCGATTGAGCTGTAACAACAAATCAAACACCGCTTCCGCTGTGCGTCGATCTAGATTACCTGTTGGTTCATCAGCCAACACACAAGCGGGTCTGGTCACCAAAGCGCGCGCCAATGCAGTACGCTGGCGCTCACCACCGGATAATTCACCAGGTGTGTGATCCAAGCGATGCGCTAAACCTACGGCCTTGAGCATTGCAGTCGCTGCAGTGTGCGCCTGCCCTCTCGCCTCGCCTCGAATCAACAACGGGATTGCGACATTTTCCAAGGCGCTAAACTCGGGCAACAAATGATGAAACTGATAGACAAAACCCAAAGTCCGATTGCGCACACGGCCACGCTCGAGTTCGCTTTGGGTTGCAATGTTCTGACCTAAAATTCGCACTTCCCCTGCGCTAGGTGTATCCAGGCCACCTAACAAATGCAACAAGGTGCTTTTACCAGAGCCCGAAGCACCCACTACCGCAATCCGCTCACCAGCAGCCACCACCAAATCTACACCCGATAATACCGATACACTGGCTGCACCTTGGCGATAGGATTTATATAAACCCTGACACGCAATGACTGATTCACTCATAGCGCAAGGCCTCCGCTGGGTTGACCTGAGAGGCGCGATAGCTGGGATAGATGGTCGCTAACACCGAGAGCACAAATGCAACAGTCGCAGTTAATACCACATCGGCCCACTGTAACTCAGAGGGCAGATCGGCAATTTGATAAACGTCTTGCGGCATAAACTTAACTCTAAAGATGTGCTCCACCACACCAATGATGGTATCGACATTGAGCGCACCCAGTATGCCGAACACAATCCCGCAACCCACACCAATTACACCAATTAAAGTACCTTGCACCATAAATATTTGCATCACTTCTGAAGGAGAAGCTCCCATAGTACGCAAGATGGCAATGTCGGCTTGTTTCTCATTGACCATCATATACAAACTAGACACCATATTGAATGCGGCAATCGCAATGATAAAAAATAACAACAAGGACATCATGCGCTTCTCTAACTCGACTGCCCTGAAGTAAGTGGCGTTAAAACGCGACCAATCGGTCACCGTCAAACCAGCGGGCAACACACCAGCTAAGGTCTGTGCTAGTTTTGGCGCCAAGAACAAATCATCCAAACGTAAACGCACGCCACTGACCGCATCGCCCATGCGATACAAGCGCTGCGCATCTTCGATATGCACCACCGCCATGCCTGAATCAATTTCGTAATGCCCGACTTCAAAAATACCAGCAACCGTAAACTGTCGCAAACGCGGCATAATCCCAGCTGGCGTCACCTGCCCTTGTGGCGCCACCAACACCACCGTGTCACCAATGCCCACCCCCAACATCCGCGCCAAGGGAGCACCCAACACCGCGCGATACTCACCAGCCACTAAGGCATTGAGTGATCCCGATAACATATGCTGCTCAATTTCGCTCACTTTCGCCTCAGCGCCAGGCTCAATTCCACGGAGGATCGCACCCCGCACGTTGCCATTATTAGTCAGTAAGCCCTGGGCCGACACATAAGGCGCTGCCGCTAACACATGCGCTTGCTCACGTGCGACTGCCGCCACTGCTGACCAATCGTGCAAGGTCTCGCCAACAGCACTAATTTGGACGTGAGCCACCGCACTCAACATTCGGGTGCGTACCTCGCGCTGAAACCCATTAAATACCGACAATACCGTAATCAACACAGTCATTCCAAGGGCAATGCCGACTACGGAAATTAACGAGATCACCGAAATGAATCGGGACCGCGAACGCGAACGGGTATAGCGTAATCCAACAAAAAATGAAAATGCACTCACAATATGACGTATCCTCGAAAAGCGCAGTGTGCCACAAACTGCGGCACTAAAAACAATAGATACGACCTAGCATGTTAAAATTGCGCCTGCCTGCGCTAGCCGCCGCACTAAAAGCCCAAACCCTAGGCTCAGGATTATCAATTCCGAATGATTCATTCTGGATTTTCAATCCTTCCTCATTAACCTAGAACCCAAGCCCAAAGTGTACGGCATAGCGTCCCTTTTATCTTGCTTGCGACTGGACGCTGCTCGCCCGCCCCATGCACCTCACACTGTTTATACCTGACCTACTGCCGCCCTACGGCACCGAATTCCAAGCGACTCAGGCCGACCCTGCACCATCGTTGCGGCAACTGATGGGGCATGGCCATCGCCTGCAATTTGCCCCGATCGCCCCTGAAGTCTGGCTATGCCAAGCTTTTGAGGTGGAGCAGCGGCAAGACTGGCCAGTCGCCGCACTGACTGCAAGCCTAGATGGACTGAACGTTGGTGACGATTGGTGGATACGCGCAGACCCAGTACACCTTCAGCTAGAGCGCAATGGTAGCCGCATCATTGCCGCACCCCAACTCGAACTCGACCATGCAGATGCATTGGCACTAGCAGATACACTCAACACCTATTTCACACCAGATCACATACAACTCCAAGTCGCGCACTCTACCCGCTGGTATATTCACCAAACGGCAGCCAGTGAAGTCGTCGCACCACCACTTGGCGCTATCGCCGGCCGGCTGCTACCGCGCGTGTTATTAAGTGGCGCGCAAGCCAGTCGCTGGCATCGGTTGCTCACTGAAGTGCAAATCGCTCTCCACGATCACCCGGTTAACCAACGCCGTAGCGCACAGCAAATACCCACCATCAATAGCCTCTACCTGTGGGGTGGTGGACATAAACCGATGGTTCATGGCGAGCACTTCCAACACCTTTGGAGTGACGACCCCCTCGCCACAGCCTTAGCCATCTATAGTGGTGCTGAAGCACTGGCTGCACCCGCCAATGCCGCCTCATGGTTTGCAAGTAAACCTCGCCTAGGGGACCAACACTTAATCACCCTAGAGCGCGCACATATTGCGGTACGCTATGGTGGTCCATTGGGTTGGCGCAAAGCACTGGCCACACTTGAAGACCTATGGTTTGCCCCACTCCAGGCCGCACTACGGGCTAAACAACTAGAGCAAATCACCTTGATTGCTACCGGTGCAGATCGCTGTCTACAAATCACTTGCCGCCCCACAGATCACTATAAATTTTGGCGCAGCCCCTTGAGCTGGTCTGCACTGGCGAGTAGCGAATGACCGAAGCACGTCATGGCTCTGTAGCGAGCAGCGTCACAACCCGAGCAGTTAACCCAGAAGCACAAGAAAACCTGCTCGGACAAGGTATCAGCCCATTAATGGCTAGGCTATATGCTGCACGAGAGATTAACGATATCGCGCAACTCGCTACCGACCTCAGTGCGTTACTAGCGCCGCAATTAATGCTTGGCATTACACAAATGGCAGCACATCTAGCCGATGCAATTGCAGCCCAGAGAAAATTACTGATCATTGCAGACTACGATGCCGATGGCGCAACTGCCTGTGCCGTGGGTCTGAGAGCCTTGCGCCAATTTGGCGCGACTGTCGATTACTTAGTGCCGAATCGCTTTGAGTATGGCTATGGCCTCACCCCTGAGATTGTGGCCCTCGCAATTACCCAACATCAACCCGACATTCTGATTACCGTAGACAACGGCATTGCCAGTATTGACGGCGTCGCCGCAGCCAATGCCGCTGGCATCAAAGTCTTAATCACTGACCACCACTTACCTGGCGACCACCTGCCAGACGCGTGGTGTATTGTGAACCCCAATCAACCGGGCTGCACATTTCCCAGCAAACACTTAGCCGGGGTCGGTGTCATGTTCTATGTCATGTTGGCGTTGCGCGCCGAGTTACGAGAACGAGGCACCTATCGCACCCAAACCGAACCCAATCTCAGTCAATGGCTTGATCTGGTAGCCTTAGGCACTGTCGCCGATGTGGTCAAGCTCGACGACAACAACCGGCGCTTAGTCGAGCAAGGGTTGCAGCGCATTCGTAATGGTCGATCCCAAGCGGGTATCCAAGCACTGCTCGCCGCGGCAGGACGCGCGCAAGAGCGCGTGGGAACCTACGACTTAGGCTTTGTGGTTGGCCCTAGACTCAACGCTGCGGGAAGGCTGACCGACATGTCCTTGGGCATCGAGTGTTTAACCACCAACGACGCTGCCCGCGCCGCTGAAATTGCTGCACAACTCGACCAACTCAATCATCAGCGACGCGATATTGAAGCCGATATGCAAGCCTCAGCACTAGCCGAACTTGCAGAGATTCCCAGCGGCTACACTTTAAGTGTTTACCACCCTCAATGGCATCAAGGCGTCATTGGCATTCTTGCCTCTCGCTTGCGTGAACAGTTTCATCGCCCAACATTCGCTTTTGCTACTGGGGCGGCCGGCGAGCTCAAAGGCTCAGGACGGTCTATTCCCGGACTCCATCTGCGCGATGCGCTAGATCTCATCTCAAAACGTCAACCACAATTAATTTTACGCTTCGGTGGGCACGCCGCAGCCGCAGGCCTGACCATTGCCGAATCCGCATTTGCCACATTTCAACACGCGTTTGAAAGCGTCGCTCAAGAGCTGCTCAGTGCTGCTGACCTAACTCGTCAATGGGTGACTGACGGCCCCTTAGCCGTGACAGAAGCCACCTTAGCACAAGCAGACTTCATGGCGACCCATGTTTGGGGGCAAGGCTTTCCTGAGCCACGCTTCTTTGATCAATTCAAAGTCATACATCAACGCATCGTTGGCACACGCCATCTCAAGCTACGTCTAGCGCGTGAAGCAGTGCTGTTCGAAGCCATACTGTTTGGGCAAGCAGAATTCTTACCTAAGCAGATCGAAGCAAGCTATCGCTTAAGCACCAATCACTACAAAGGTGCCAGCACCTTACAACTCATCATCGAGCACTGGCAACCAGTTTCAGAAAACAATTTGTAGTCATCGCTTAGTGATGCACCCGCCCCATTTATGGGTGCATACATTTGAAGATGCTTAATCTAAGCCCTTCACAATATCTTCAACCACCTTCTTGGCATCGCCAAAAACCATCATCGTCTTATCCATATAAAACAGCGGATTATCAAGTCCAGCATAACCAGCCGCCATAGAGCGCTTGTTGACTAAGATAGTACGTGATTTGGCCACATCCAAAATCGGCATGCCGTAAATTGGGCTGCCTTTTTCATGCGCTAGCGGATTCACCACGTCATTAGCACCCAATACCAACACCACATCGGTCGTGCCGAAGTCACTGTTAATATCATCCATCTCTAGTACTTGGTCGTAGGGGACTTCCGCCTCAGCCAAAAGTACATTCATATGACCTGGCATCCTTCCGGCTACCGGATGAATGGCATAGCGTACTGTCACACCCTTGGCGATTAGCTTATGCGCTAATTCTTTAACGGCATGCTGAGCGCGCGCCACGGCTAAACCATAACCTGGGACAATAATTACAGACTCCGCATTAGCCATCAGAAATGCCGCATCATCAGCCGAACCCGAACGCACAGTGCGCTCCTCACCACCGGTGGACGCCGCTCCCTCTGCCGCACCAAAACCACCAAGAATGACGCTAAAGAATGAGCGGTTCATCGCCTTACACATAATGTAGGAGAGAATTGCACCGGAAGATCCCACCAAAGAGCCCGCAATAATTAACAGCTGGTTATTGAGCGAGAAGCCAATGCCCGCAGCTGCCCATCCAGAATAACTATTGAGCATTGAGATTACCACTGGCATATCAGCACCACCAATAGGAATAATGATTAACACACCTAATACAAATGCAATCGTCATCATCACCAAGAACGGCAACCAAGGCTGGGCAGGCGCTAGAAAAAACGCACCGCCAAAACCCAACATCACGATGGCTAAAATCAAATTAACCATGTGCTGACCAGGGAACACCACAGGCGCACTAGAGAATAAGCGGAACTGCTTACCCAAACCGGCTAACTTACCGAAGGCAATCACCGAACCTGAGAAAGTAATAGCACCTACAAATGTGCCGATAAAAAGCTCTAACTTATTACCCATAGGCATGGGGTTCGACATATTAAACGATGACGGATTATTGACTACCGCGACTGCAATGAGTACTGCCGCTAAGCCAACTAAGGAATGCATGGCCGCCACTAACTCTGGCATTTGCGTCATCTCGACGCGGCGAGCAGCATAAGCGCCGATGGCCGCACCAATCACCATCGCTAATAAAATCAAATCGAGCCGACCTTGCGCAACAATTGCCAAAGTCACCACAATCGCAATCGCCATACCGACCATACCAAAGGTATTGCCTTGACGGGCAGACTCGGGGTGAGACAGCCCCTTAAGCGCCAAAATAAAACATACCGAAGCTATCAAATAGCCCAACACTGCCATATTTGCGCTCATGCTTGATCCCCTTGCCGAGGTGCCTTAGGTGTTTTTTTCTTGAACATCGCCAACATTCGCTGAGTCACCATAAAACCACCAACGACATTAATCGCTGCGAGCCCAACGGCTACTGCACCAGAAATCGAGCCAAAATCTGCTGTCTGGGCGCCCGCGGCGAGAATAGCTCCGACAATAATTACCGAGGAAATGGCATTAGTCACGCTCATCAAAGGGGTATGCAATGCGGGTGTGACGTTCCAGACCACGTGGTAGCCGACAAACACCGCCAATACAAAGATGATCAAATTAATAAGGGTTGGATCTACCGCACCTGTCATGACACATTCTCCCTAATACATACACCAGTGGCTATTACCAACAACTGCATGTAACTGTCTAATTAACAAAAGAAATTAAAAAAATAATACAAAAAATTTCATTCTACCCAACAACCTAAGACTGAAGTTTAAGGCCGTAGCAACTGTCCGTTATGGCACACCAAAGTGCCCGCAATAATTTCATCAGTTTGATCTAAATGCCAAGCTCCGGTCTGAGGATTAACAAATAATCCCAAAAAATTCAATATGTTACGTGAATATAAGGCACTCGCATCGGTAGCAACTAGCGCTGGTAAGTTAGCAATCCCAATTAAAGTCACCCCATGCTTTACCACGGTTTGATCCAGCTCGGTTAAGGGGCAATTGCCGCCTTGTTCTGCCGCCATATCCACAATGACTGAGCCAGGCTTCATCGACCTGACCATCTCTTCGGTCACCAACACGGGTGCAGCACGTCCGGGAATCAAAGCCGTAGTGATCACAATATCTGCTTGGCGAATTCGCTCAGCAACCAAACTCGCCTGGCGCGCCACCCAAGAGGCCGGCATCGGACGAGCATAGCCACCAACACCTTGGGCAATTTCACGCTCTTCATCGGTTTCAAAAGGCACGTCAATAAACTTCGCCCCCAATGACTCAACTTGCTCTTTGGTAGCGGGCCGCACGTCAGTCGCCTCGACCACTGCACCAAGACGCTTAGCCGTTGCAATTGCCTGTAAACCAGCTACACCCACGCCCATAATAATGACGCGAGCCGCTTTTACAGTGCCTGCAGCCGTCATCAACATGGGCATCAAACGGGTATAGGCATTAGCCGCCAACATCACCGCTTTGTATCCACCTAAATTCGCCTGCGAGGAGAGCACATCCATACTTTGCGCGCGCGATATGCGAGGTAAGGCTTCTAGCGCAAAAGCACACACCCCTTGCGTAGCCATGGCTTGCAACCCTTCGCGATGATGTGGATTGAGTAAGCCAATAAGCACCTGGCCGGCATGCATTTGCGCAAGCTCTGTCGCTTGCGGTGAGCGCACTTTTAATACCACCTCAGCGTCTTGGTAAATATGGCCTGCCGTAGGCACAATACTCGCACCAGCGGCAACAAAATGTTCATCTAAAATACTTGCCTTAAGGCCGGCTCCAGCCTCTACCATCACGCTGTGATAGCCACCCTTGAGCAGTTTCGTCACCGTCTCAGGCGTTGCGGCAACCCGTGTCTCGTTGTGCTGTATCTCAGCAGGAATACCAAACTTCATCGTCACTATCCTCTCAACCTGGTGCTTATTCATCGACTGTGCTCGGGGAGTAGATCGCTACTGCAACAGATTCAGACCCAAACACAAAACACAAAATAAAAAATAAAAATAATAAATAAAATCAGATACTTAATTCATCAAATCATACTCTTGAGGGTTGAACTCGATCTCGCCAATCCTGCACTTCCACATCCACACTCACGCTTCCGAATTTCATCTTCGAATTCAATCTTCAATTATAAACTCAAACACCCTAAGGTCACGCCCTATCCAAAGAATACTTATTGGCTCGACGCCAAGACCCTAGCACCCTCAGCAATAAGCGCCGAATTAGCCGCAGCTTGGCTATAATCCTCACCCATGCCTTCTATTTCCCCATTAACTGAACTGCTAATCAACCAAATCGCAGCTGGCGAAGTCATCGAACGCCCCGCCTCGGCACTCAAGGAGTTGCTCGAGAACAGCTTAGACGCTGGCGCCCAAGCCATCAGCATTGAATTAGCCGCGGGCGGCATTAAGCAACTGTGCGTCAGCGACGATGGCGAGGGTATCGCACACGATGAACTGGCCCTTGCACTCGCACGCCATGCTACTAGCAAAATCAGCACACTAGATGACTTAGAGCATGTCAGCAGCTTAGGGTTTCGCGGTGAGGCCTTAGCCAGTATTGCCTCAGTATCGCGACTGGAATTAACCAGTCGTCGCGCGGATGCCCCTCATGCTTATCAAATTAGTGCAGAAGGTGCACAACTCGGCGACATCGCGCCAGCGACCTTAGCCCAAGGCACCCGCATCGACATCCGCGAGCTCTACTTCAATACACCGGCACGGCGCAAATTTCTCAAATCTGAACAAACCGAGTTCGCCCATTGTGAAGAGGTGGTGCGGCGCTTAGCCTTATCGCGACCAGACGTTGCATTTAGCCTTACGCACAACGGTCGCGCCCGCTTGCAGTGGCGCGCCCATGCTCTACATGCACGCATCAACGCTGCCGTCGGTGAGGACTTTGGCAATGCGGCACTCAGCATAGACGAATTTAGCGGACACATCGGATTACAAGGTGCGATCAGCACGCCGGCACAAGCTAAAGGCAGTCGCGACACCCAATACTTTTTTGTAAATGGTCGCTGTGTGCGCGACAAAGTCGTGGCCCATGCTGTGCGCCAGGCCTATGCCGATGTGCTGCATCACGATCGTCACCCTGCCTATGTGTTGTTTTTGCAAATCGACCCCCAACTGGTCGACGTTAATGTTCACCCAGCCAAAACAGAAGTGCGCTTTCGTGACTCGCGAGCAGTTCATCAATATCTGTTTCATGCGCTACATAAAGCGTTGGCAAAAACAGCTGGGACAACACCAAGCCCACAAGCGGTATTGAGCACAACATTGCATACCGAACAAACTGATCAAGCGCAAGCACCAGCCCACGCGACCTATCGTCAACAAACACAATTCAGCCTAGGCGTCGCCCAAGCAACAAATGCCTACGAACGACTATTTTCCAGAGCAAGCAATAACCCAATCAGCGCTGCAACAACTCTGACCATAAGCGCAAATAGCAACCAGCACTTAGCCCCTATTGCAAATTCGCAAGGCGCTAATCAACAAGCTTTAACGGATGAGGAACATCCGTTAGGTTATGCGCTCGCACAATTAGCCGGTATCTATATCTTAGCCGAGAATCGCCAAGGCCTGATCATTGTAGACATGCATGCTGCGCATGAGCGCATCATGTATGAGCAACTGAAAACCGCGATCGATGCGCAACATATTCCGATGCAACCCCTACTTATGCCGGTACATTGCACAGCGAGCGCTTTAGATGTAGCCACTGTAGAAGATGAACGAAAGACCTTGGAGTCTCTTGGTTTCGATCTCGCGCTAGGTGGCCCCAATACCCTAATTATTCGCGGCGTCCCCGCGCTACTCGTGGACGCCGATGTCCAAGCCTTAAGCCTGGCCGTCCTACACGATATCCGCGAATACGGAGCTAGTCGCATTGCTACCGAACAACGCAATGAACTCCTGGGGACTATGTCCTGCCACGCAGCAGTACGCGCTAATCGGCGACTCAGCGTTACCGAAATGAACGCGCTCCTGCGTGACATGGAAATCACCGAACGCTCTGGGCAATGCAACCATGGCCGCCCGACTTGGTATCCCATGCCCGTGAGTGCTCTCGATCGCCTATTTCGTCGCGGTCAATAAGTAACGCCTAGCCCACTAACCGTCAATTCTCTAGACACGGATAACACCGCTAAATCCTCGCCATGCAGAATTTGAACAATCCCCACCGCACCGCCACTGCGCTACCACCAGCACTACTTCTGATGGGGCCAACAGCAAGCGGCAAAACAGCAGTAGCAATTGCCATCGCCAAACAACTGCCGTGCGAGATCATCAGTGTTGATTCTGCCCAGATCTATTTAGACATGAATGTAGGCACTGCCAAACCAGAGCTTGAGATTCTCGCTCATACACCGCACCATCTAATTAACATCATCAGCCCCGAACACAGTTACTCTGCTGCACGCTTTTGCGATGACGCGCTGGACTTAATGCACAAGATTACTGCGCGTGGTCGAATCCCTTTATTAGTGGGCGGCACAATGCTCTACTTTAAAGCCTTGCTCGAAGGCTTAAACAGCCTGCCACAAGCGGATCCAGAAATACGACAAGCCATTGAAGACCAAGCTGCCAGCGCTGGCTGGTCAGCGGTCTATAACGAACTACAAACAGTCGACCCTGTCACTGCGAATCGCTTACAACCTGGCGACACCCAGCGCGTGCAACGTGCACTTGAAATTTATCGCATCACTGGTCAAGCCATGAGCGCATTACTAGATGCGCCACGACTACAAAACTTTCCTTATCACGCTATCACTATTGCATTAACTCCTAGCGTGCGTGCCGAACTCCACCAACGGATTGCAGTGCGCTTTAATCACATGCTCGCTCAAGGGTTGGTTGACGAATTAACTGGATTAAAAAAAACCTATCATCTACACGCGCAACTGCCTGCCATGCGCTGCGTTGGTTATCGACAAGCCTGGGATTTTCTAAATAATCAAATCAACCAGACGCAACTGCGCGAGCAAGGCATTGCAGCCACTCGCCAATTGGCCAAACGGCAACTCACATGGCTACGCGCCATGCCTGAGCTCACCACATTCGACTGCTTGGACAATGATCTAGAGACTCAAGTGCTGCAGTATATTCAACACCAACTCAAGTCGTTCAACAGCTAACGGTTACTATCAATAGCACGCCAACGTTCAAGGATTTTAGTATGCCAACTCAGCGCCACGCTACCTATGCACTGTATAACCGCCACCAACAAATACTAGCGGCTTGTAGCACGCTTTTGTGCATCCTCTATTGTGCTGTAGCGTTCACCCAACCCTTTCCGACCAAACCGATGCGCATTATCGTGCCCTACCTGGCTGGCGGTGGTGTAGACACTGCAGCCCGAGTCATGGCTCCCAAAATGGCCGAATACTTAGGCAAGCCCATACTCATCGAAAATAAACCTGGGGCAGCAACCAACATTGGCTCAGACCATGTCGCAAAATCACCAGCGGATGGCTATACCATGCTACTAGCCAACTCCTCACAAATTGCCAATGTCAGCATCTACGGCACAGGTAAAATGCCTTATGACTTACGTAAAGACTTAAGCCCCTTAGCACTCATTGGGATCACCCCATTATTATTAGTTGTGCACCCTTCACTACCTGTGCGATCCGCTAAAGACCTCATTACCTTAGCTCGCACCCACCCCGGCCAGTTGACCTACGCTTCAGCTGGTATCGGCAGTCCCACACATATTGCTCCGGAGCTATTTAAATCAATGGCAAGATTAAGCATGCTACACATCCCCTACAAGGGTGGCAGCCAAGCAATTACCGATTTACTCGGCGGCCAGAACAGTTTGTATTTCAGTGCGATGTCTACAGGTCTGCCCCTCGCGAAGTCTGGCCGCTTGAGGGCCCTAGGCGTGACCAGCCCTCAACGCTTTGTTGGGCTGGCCGATATTCCAACAATCGCTGAGAGCGGCCTACCAGGATATTCGCTAGTCGGTTGGTTTGGATTGCTATTGCCAGCCAACACCCCTCTGGATACTGTCAATCGCCTGCATGATGCGGCCAATCGTGTGCTAGCCACACCTGAAATCAAAGATCGACTCATTCTCGAAGGCATTGAAGCGCAAGCTCAAACTGTGCAGGCCTTTGATAGCTTCCTGCAAAAAGAACTTGAGAAATATGCCAAAATTGTGCGTGACGCACGCATCTTGCCCGAATAATTCAGTATCTCAATTCACCATTCAAATAACTAGACTACAAAGGAATATTGTTGATGACTCCCCTACTCGGCGCCGACTGCCATGCACACGTCTTTAATCCAACACGTTTTAAATATCAGACTGACGAAATTTACACCCCATTAGCCTGCCAAGAAGGTACACCTGATCAATTTCTGACTTTGCTCGAACTGCATCAACTCTCGCACGGCCTGTTGGTTGGCGCAGGTCCGTATGGTCACGACAACAGCTGCCTGCTAGATGCCATTGCACAATCCAATCAACGCTTCAAGGGGATTGCTCTGGTGCCAAACAACGTCACAGAACACGAAGTCGAGCGACTCGCAGCGGGTGGTATTGTAGGGGTGCGGATTAATCTATTTAATCACGGCGTGAGCGTACTGGAGGACGCCGAGATGCCAAACTTACTCGCCAAGATTAAAGCCGCCAATTGGTTTGCACAAATTCAATACGGCAAGGATCAACTGGTTGACGCACTACCGATTTTAGAGCGTGCCGGTGTGCGGGTTATCATCGATCATTGCGGTCGCCCCGATTTGAGCCGTGGTATACAACAACCAGGATTCCAAGCCTTGCTTGCGCTAGGACGCAACAGCAACGCCGTAGTTAAACTCTCAGCGGTCTACCGCTTCTCACAACAGCCATACCCCTATAGCGATGTCGAACCTTACATTCAAGCCTTAGTTGAAGCGTTCACCATAGAGCGCTGCGTGTGGGCCTCAGATTGGCCGTTTACTCGCTTTGATGCACGCATGGATTACAGTCCTCTCTTAGCCTGCTTAAAGCGTTGGTTTCCCGATGATAATGACCGCCAAAGAATTCTGTGCGCTAATCCTGCCCGCTTATTTGGTTTCGGCCAATAAGCACTTAATTAGCAATAACTATTTACTGCCCTGTAGATTCCACCTTCACCTGCGCCCAACCTTGGGCAAGGGTGAGGCGTAGGCTCTCTACGTCAGCGAGCTGCTCTGCATCACGCACAATCGTACCATCGAGCTGAGTCGTAATACTATATCCACGCTCCAATACTCTCTGTGGATTGAGATGCAATAAATCGGATTGCAAACGGTTGGTGCGATCATGAGCAATACGTAACTGCTCATGTAGCGCACGCGTCAATCGCTGGGCTAACGATTGCTGTCGCTGCAATTGGGATTCGATGTCAGGCGCACCCAGTCGCAGTTGTTGCGACAACTCACGTATCCGCCACGCGGCGTCTGTAGACTGACGGCCCCAGGATTGCAATAAGCGCCGTCGCAACTGCTGCACATGTAAAACCTGTTGCGCCAATCGCGAATCTGGATGCACCAAGCGCCGCGCTAAGTAATCAACTTGCTGCATACGCGCCTCGATGCCGCGCTGAACAATACGCACTAGACTCTGCGCTAAACTGGCACACTGACGCGCCAACTCAACGCCATCAGGACTAGCCATTTCCGCAGCAGCAGTTGGCGTTGCAGCACGAGCATCAGCAACAAAATCAGCAATAGTGACATCGGTCTCATGCCCAACACCGCTGACGACGGGAATAGGGCATGCGCGTATAGCGCGCGCCACACACTCCTCGTTATACGACCATAAATCTTCAATACTGCCACCACCACGGCACACAATTAACACGTCGCATTCGCAACGCATACCTGCCAGCGCGATAGCTTGGGCAATTTTTTCATGCGCACCCACACCTTGCACTGGGGTTGGATAAATAATCACAGCAATACTTGGCATACGTCGTCGTAAAGTAATGAGCACATCGCGCAAAGCAGCTGCTTGAGGCGAAGTGACGATACCAATAGTACGCGGATAAGCAGGCAATTCGCGCTTTAGTGCAGCATCAAATAAACCCTCATATTGTAATTGGGCTTTAAGCTTCTCAAACGCCGCATATAAAGCGCCCAGCCCTGCACGACGCATGGCATCCACATTAATTTGGAATTTGCCACGCGCCTCATAGACAGTCGCTGTGGCTCGGACTTCAACTTGCATGCCATTCTCCGGCACCCAGTCTAAGTGTTGTGCCTTTTGACGAAACATCACGGCATCGACTTGAGCACTATCATCTTTAACCGTGAAATAGCAATGACCACTATCATAGCGCTTAAAGTTTGAGATCTCTCCCGCCACCCACATCAGGGCAATACCGCGCTCAACGGCAAGCCGGGCTAAACGGTTAAGTTCAGAAACCGATATCACTACCGGTGATGTTGCGCGCGCAATCAAATCACTCATCAAATTCCCTAATCACTCTCATACAATCCACACCTACTGCGCTTGCAGCCCTGCGCTACGAATAACCCGAGCCCATTTTTCTTGCTCACGGTTTAGAAATGCTGCAAATTCTGCAGTAGTGATCGCTGAGGCGCCCACACCAATCGCTTGCAGGCGCTCAATAGCATCTACCTCAGCCAAGCCACGCACTACCTCATGATGCAACCGTAAGACCAATTCGGCAGGCAGTGCAGCAGGTGCTAGGAGGCCATACCAAGAAATTACCTCAAAACCTTTCAACCCCCCTTCAGCCAATGTTGGCACTTCGGGCAAGGTTGCCGAACGTTGTAAGCTAGTCGTGCCAATTAATCGCATACGCCCAGAACGGTAATGGGGTAATACTAAAGATACCCCAGGAAACGCGCACGAAATATGACCACCCAATAAATCTACACTTGCGGGTGCAGCACCTTTATAAGGAATATGTGTGATCTGAATACCTGCCATCGATTTAAACAATTCACCTGCAAGATGCGACGCAGTAGCCACACCGGCCGAGCCGTAGGTCAGCGGGGTGCGTTGCAGCTTGGCCAGTGCTATGAGTTCACGTAAATTACGGGCTGGGATAGAGGGATGGATCGCTAATACATTGGCAGAAGTCGCTAACAATGCTACAGGGGCAAAATCCTTTTTGGTATCAAAGGGTAGTTTTGCATACAAGGATGGGTTCACTGCATGCGCAAACGCTGGCAACAATAAGGTATAACCATCAGGTGCCGCTCTGGCCACATACTCTGCGGCAATATTGCCACCCGCGCCAGAGCGAGTCTCAACGATCACAGGCTGCCCCCATTTATCTGACAACTTTTGCCCGGCAACCCGCGCAATAACTTCAGTAGGTCCACCAGCTGCAAAGCCTGTAACGATACGAATAGACTTGTT
>Ga0209499_1000581_pt1 | contig 26966 bp, 19 predicted proteins | sample C_130208_EF_Meta_FD_187306 | JGI IMG/M metagenome (GOLD analysis project Ga0209499, IMG submission 187306) | Freshwater microbial communities from Lake Croche, Canada to study carbon cycling - C_130208_EF_MetaG (SPAdes) (version 2) | ecosystem: Environmental > Aquatic > Freshwater > Lake... | reverse complement strand
CATTATTCAATGAAGTCTTTAAATCAGTTGATGGCTTTCGTTTTCCAATAATTAATGCACATGGAACTTGAAAATCTCCTGCAGCAAATTTCTTGGTATAACTTCCAGGAATTACCACGGAACGAGCGGGCACATATCCTTTATATTCAATAGGTTCGTTACCTGTTACATCAATAATTTTTGTGGATGCAGTTAAACAAACATTGGCACCAAGAACGGCTTCTTTTTCAACACGAACACCTTCAACAACTATACATCTTGAGCCTATAAAAGCACCATCTTCAATAATTACTGGTGCCGCTTGCAAAGGTTCTAATACTCCTCCAATTCCAACACCACCCGAAAGATGCACATTTTTACCTATCTGAGCACAACTTCCTACAGTTGCCCAGGTATCAACCATAGTTCCTTCATCTACATAAGCACCAATGTTTACATAACTTGGCATCAAAATTACACCTTTAGAAATATAAGCACCATAACGCGCCACAGCAGGAGGAACTACTCGAATTCCTTTTTCAGCATACCCTGTTTTTAGTAACATTTTATCGTGGTATTCAAAAATGCCAACTTCATGTGTTTCCATTTTTTGAATAGGGAAGTACATTACAACTGCCTTTTTTACCCATTCATTAACTTTCCAACCATTTTCTGTTGGTTCAGCTACCCGTAAAGTGCCATTATCTAATTCAAAAATAACCTCTTTAATGGCGTTTATGGTAGTTTCTTCTTTTAATAATTCTCGGTTTTCCCAAGCATTTCCTATTGTAGATTGTAAATGAATCATGATTGTAAAGTTTGATACAAATATAAAAACAAGTTCGGTTATTTCTTATCTTTACCAAAAAATAAAATGCCAAGAATTCTAGCAATTGATTACGGAATAAAACGCACCGGAATTGCCATCACTGATGAATTTCAAATCATTGCATCGGGATTAACTACCGTTCCATCCGATACTACTATTGCTTTTTTGAAAGAGTATTTTGCTAAAGAAAATGTAATTAAAGTCTTGATTGGCGAACCTAAACAGATGAATGGAATGCCTTCAGAAAGCACCAAAATCATAGAAAATTTTGTTTCTAAATTTAAAACGGAATTTCCAGACATGGCCTTGGAACGTTCGGACGAGCGATTTACTTCTAAAATGGCGTTTCAAACCATGATTGATAGCGGACTAAATAAAAAGCAACGTCAAAACAAAGCATTAGTTGACGAAATTGCGGCAACTATTATGCTGCAAGATTATCTTTTAAAACAATAAATATTAGATTTGTTTTTTAATAATACACATGTGTTTTTTGTTACTTTTGCACTTCAGATTAAAAAAATCTAAAATCTAAAATAAGAATGATACTACCTATATATGGTTATGGCGACCCTGTTTTAAGAAAAGTGTGCAATCCTATTTCGGCTGATTATCCCAATTTGAATGAAATCATAATCAATATGTATGATACCATGTACAATGCCTATGGTGTTGGTTTGGCCGCACCTCAAATTGGATTAGCAATTCGATTATTTGTGATTGACACTGAACCATTTAGTGATAGTGATGACTTAACAAAAGAAGAACAAAATCAATTAAAAGGTTTCAAACAAACATTTATCAACGCCATAATATTGAAAGAAGAAGGGAATGAATGGGGTTTTAATGAGGGTTGTTTGAGTATTCCTGATGTTCGTGAAGATGTGTATCGAAAGGAAAAAATTACATTAGAATTCTACGATGAGAATTTTAATAAAAAAACAGAAGTATACGACGGCTTGATTGCTCGTGTAATCCAACACGAATATGATCACATTGAGGGAATTTTATTCACCGATTTAATTTCTACTTTGAAACGAACCTTGATAAAGAAGAAATTACAAAATATCATAGATGGAAAAGCTAGACCTGATTATAAAATGAGATTTCATACCAAAAAAGGGAGATAATTTAGAAATTCCATAACTTCTACAAATTTATATGAATTGACAAAAAAAAGTACAAATTCCAAAATTATATAATGTTGTTAAAATTGGTATTTGAGTTTTGATTTTTGGAATTTTATTTAGTTATATTTGCCACCGTTTAAAACAATTTTTAGAAAATGAATGTAGAAAAAATATTAGCCATTTCAGGAAAACCAGGTTTATTTGAATTGAAAGTTCAAACTCGCTCGGGTTTTGTTGCAGAGTCATTATTAGACGGAAAAAAAATTACTGTTGGAATGAAAAGCAATGTAAGTTTGTTGTCTGAAATTTCAATGTACACCCATAGTGAAGAAAAACCTTTAGTTGAAATTTTAAGAGCAATAGCTGTTAAAGAAAATGAAGGGCCAACCCTTTCTCACAAAGAAGATAATGCAAAATTACTCGCTTATTTTGTAGAAGTTGTTCCTGACTATGATGAAGATAGGGTATATCCATCAGATATTAAAAAAGTTCTGAATTGGTACAATATGCTTCAAGCAAAAGGAATGGTTTCTAAAGAAGAACCGAAAGTAGAAAACGCGGAATCAGTTAAAGATCAAGTAGTAGAACAAGTAAAAGCCAAAGCTGAAAAGCCAAAAGCTACAACCAAAAAATAGTTAATTACTTTTTTATAAATATTAATCCTATTGCCAAATTTGAGTGATAGGATTTTTTATTTTTACACTGTCTTTCCTAACTCAGTTTTGGGATTCTGTCTAAAATTAAATTCAAAATGAATAATCGAAAACAACAATTAGAAGCATTTAGTAGATTACTAGACATCATGGACGATTTGCGTGAAAAATGTCCGTGGGATAAAAAACAGACTTTTGAAAGTTTACGTCATTTAACAATTGAAGAAACATACGAATTAGGTGATGCCATTCTCAATAACGACTTACAAGAAATCAAAAAAGAGCTCGGCGATTTGTTACTGCATATTGTTTTTTATGCTAAAATAGGAAGCGAAACAAAAGATAGTTCGTCAACGCTCACTTCAAGATTTGATATAGCAGATGTGTGTAATGAAATTTGCGAAAAACTCATTCACCGTCATCCACATATTTATGGCGATGTTGTAGTTGCTGATGAAGAAGAAGTTAAACAAAATTGGGAAAAGCTTAAATTGAAAGAAGGCAAGAAATCCGTTTTAGAGGGTGTTCCCAAAGGATTACCTGCATTAGTTAAAGCCAGTCGTATTCAAGATAAAGTGAAAGGGGTTGGATTTGATTGGGAAGAACCACATCAAGTTTGGGATAAAGTTCAAGAAGAATTGAAAGAACTTCAAGAAGAAGTTACAGCAGGAAATCAAGATAAAATAGAGGCGGAATTTGGCGACGTATTGTTCTCAATGATAAATTATGCTCGATTTTTAAAAGTAAATCCAGAAGACGCTTTGGAACGTACAAACAAAAAGTTCATCAAGCGATTTCAGTATTTGGAAAGTAAAGCAAGCGAACTTGGAAGACCACTAATGGAAATGACTTTGGCTGAGATGGATGTGTTTTGGAAGGAGGCCAAAAAAATGTAGTAATTAATTGGTCAATAAAATCCTTTAAATTTTCATATTCTTTCCTCTTTATTAATCTATTTAATTACATTCTAAATCATAAATTATTATTATGTCGGAAACAAAACACGAAATAAAACGATCCTTAGGATTAATTGATGCTACCAGTTTAGTTGCTGGTTCCATGATAGGTTCGGGAATATTTGTAGTAACTGTTTATATGGCGCGCGATTTAGGTTCTGCAGCTTGGATTTTAGTAACATGGTTGCTTACCGGATTATTGACCATGTCAGCGGCGTTGAGTTATGGTGAATTAGCAGGTATGATGCCAACTGCTGGAGGCCAATATGTTTATATCCAACGGGCATATGGTAAATTAGTCTCTTTTTTATATGGTTGGACGGTTTTTACGGTAATTCAAACTGGAGTAATTGCTGCTGTAGCAGTGACATTTTCCAATTATACTGCAGTGTTTTTTCCGGTTTTAGAACATAAACTTTTTACTATTGGAACTGATTTTTCATTTAGTAACAGTCAGGTCTTGGCAATGTTTAGTATTATTTTACTAACCTACATCAACACCAAAGGGGTTAAAAATGGAAAAGTGATTCAATTGATTTTTACATCGGCTAAATTGATTGCGCTTTTTGCGCTCATAACTTTTGGATTGTACATCGGATTCCATACCAATACATTTCACATTAATTTTACCATTCCTTGGGAAGCCAGTCAAACGGTTTTTGACGAAACTACCCATACTGCAACAGTTACCAAATTGTCTGGTATTGCTTTAGCGGGTGCCATAGGTGCTACGATTATTAATTCTCTATTCTCTAGTGATGCATGGAATAATGTGACGTTTATTGCAGCAGAAATTAAAGATCCTAAAAAAAATATTCCAAGAAGTTTGTTTTTAGGGACCTTATTGGTTACTATAATTTATATTTTGGCAAATCTGGCTTATTTAGCTCTTTTACCTTTGCATGGAACACCAAAAGGTTCAGTAATTCAACACGGAATTATGTTTGCGAGTCAAAATAGAGTAGGAGCAGCAGCTGCTAATATTATTATGGGAAATATTGGTGTTTTTGTTATGGCATGTTTGATTATGGTTTCTACCTTTGGATGCAATAGCGGCTTAATTTTATCTGGTGGCCGCTTGTTTTATGCTATGGCAAAAGATGCTTTGTTTTTCAAACAAGCTGGTGAGTTGAATGACAAAGAAGTTCCTGCAAAAGCCCTTTGGTATCAATGTATTTGGGCATGCGTATTGTGTGTTTCAGGTCGTTATGGAGACTTATTAACCTATGCCACCTTCGCTTCGTTACTCTTTTATATATTGACCATTTACGGATTATTTATTTTACGAAAAAAAGAACCCAATACAGAAAGACCTTACAAAGCTTTTGGGTATCCTATTTTACCAATTCTATACATTGCTATTACGTCTATGATTTGCGTAACTCTGCTCATTTATCAAACTACAAGTACAGGACTAGGATTGGTTATTGTTGGTATGGGAATTCCAGTGTATTATTTATTCTTAAATAAAAACCAGAAGTAGCACATTCTATATTTTGTGGTTGTACTAAAAATGAATTAATGAAATATAACGTTTTGGTGCTAGGCGAGAGCAATAAAATTATAATTTAGCTCGAAGTCGATAGACTATTACAGCGGTTGATATTTAACCCTTTTTATGGGTTTATTTACCTTTGAATTACCCATGTTGCTCAAATTTTCCTAGCTTTTTTTTTAACTAATTTATTACAACTTCACTTTTAAATACTTCCCAGTAATAGACTTCTTGTTTTTCACTAAATCCTCAGGAGTTCCAATTGCTAATAATTGTCCACCATTTTCGCCACCTTCTGGTCCGAGGTCGATAACCCAATCAGCACATTTAATCAAGTCTAGGTTGTGTTCTACCACCAATATTGAATGCCCTTTGTCTATTAAGGCATCAAACGAAGCCAAGAGTTTTTTAATATCGTGAAAGTGCAACCCTGTAGTAGGTTCATCAAATACAAATAGTGCTTTATCTTTGCTGTTTCCTTTTACCAAGAATGAAGCTAGTTTAATACGTTGCGCTTCACCACCTGAAAGGGTAGAAGACGATTGTCCCAATTGAACATAGCCCAAACCAACATCTTGCAAAGGTTGTAGTTTCTGCATTATTTTAGTGTGTTTGTGTTCGCTGAAAAATAAAATAGCATCGTCAATTGTCATCGTTAGAATATCATCGATATTTTTGCCTTCAATCATAATTTCCAATATTTCTTTTTTGAAACGTTTGCCATTACAGGTTTCACAAGGCAATTCAACGTCTGCCATAAATACCATTTCTACATTAATAGAACCATCTCCTTTACAAGTTTCACAACGACCACCATCTACATTAAACGAAAAGTGCTTCGGTTGATACCCACGAATTTTTGATAATTTTGACTTAGAATACAAATCACGAATGTCGTCATACGCTTTGATATATGTCACAGGATTGGAACGCGAACTTCGTCCAATGGGGTTTTGGTCGACATATTCTATGTGATGAATGCGGTGGTAATGCCCTTGCATATCGCTAAACTGGCCTGCTTTTTCACTTACGCCTTCCAATTTCTTTTGTATCGCAGGAAAAAGAATTTTCTTTACTAACGTACTTTTTCCACTGCCCGAAACACCAGTTATAACGGTTAAACATTCTAGAGGAAAACGAACGTCTAGGTTTTGTAAGTTGTTTTCTCTTGCACCAAGAATATCTATATAAGTATTCCATTTTCTGCGAGTTCTAGGCACTTTTATTTCCAACGAACCATTGAGGTATTTTGCTGTTAACGAATCCGATTGTAGAATTTCTTCAAAGGTACCTTGTGCAACCAATTCGCCACCATGTGTTCCGGCTTCGGGACCAATATCTATAATCATATCGGCTTGTTTCATGATGTCTTCATCGTGCTCGACTACAATTACGGTGTTGCCCAAATCGCGAAGTTTTTTTAGAACTTCAATCAGCAATTCGGTGTCTTTGGGATGCAAACCAATACTCGGTTCGTCCAAAATATACATTGAACCCACTAAGCTACTCCCTAACGAAGTGGCTAAGTTAATACGTTGCGATTCACCACCCGAAAGCGAGGCTGAATTTCTATTTAATGTTAAATAATCCAACCCAACATTGCTTAAAAAATCCAATCGAGTGTTGATTTCGATTAATAATCGTTTAGAAACTGTTGTGTCGTATTCGGATAGTTTTAATTCTTTAAAAAACGGAATTAATCGTTTTATGGATAAATCTACTAAATCGGAAATGGTTTTACCACCCACTTGAATGTAATTGGCTTCTTGACGTAGTCGTTTTCCTCTACATGAGGTACATTTCGTTTTTCCACGATAACGCGACAGCATAACGCGGTTTTGTATTTTATAATTTTTTTCTTCTAATTCCTTAAAAAAATCATTTAGTCCCTGAAAATATTGGTTTCCTGACCAAATCAAATCTTTTTGTTCTTGCGATAATTCGAAGTACGGTTTGTGAATCGGGAAATCAAATTTGTAGGCCTTGTTTACCATTTCGTCACGATACCAACCCATGCTTTCGCCACGCCAAGGATAGATCGCATTTTCAAAGATGGAGAGTGCCGAGTTGGGAATAACCAATTCTTCGTCAATTCCAATAATGTTTCCATAACCTTCGCAAATGGGACATGCACCATAAGGATTGTTAAAACTGAACAAATGCGTATTTGGTTCTAAGAACGTCATTCCGTCTAATTCAAAATTGGCGTTGAATTCCAATCGAGAATTGTCTTTTAAATCTTGGAGAAAACAAACGCCTTTGCCTTCAAAGAAAGCGGTTTGAATAGCATCGGATAAACGGTTTAAGAACTCTTCTTCATCTTTTACTATAATTCTGTCAATTATTAATAGAATGTCTTTGTTATCAAATAAATGTTGGTCGTTGTCGTCCAAACGAATCATTTCGTTTTTTACTAAAACACGAGCAAAACCTTGTTGCAAGAGCACTTTTAGTTTGTCTTCTAGTTTTCTGCCTTGTTCCAAATGGATGGGAGCTAGGAGTAACCATCGGCTGCCCAATTCAAAAGATTTTACTTTGTTTATGACATTTGAAATGGTATCTTTTCGTACTTCATTACCCGATACAGGAGAAAAGGTTTTCCCGATACGAGCGAAAAGCAGTTTTAAGTAATCGTATATTTCGGTTGAGGTTCCAACAGTAGATCGGGCATTAGTGGTATTTACTTTTTGCTCGATGGCTATAGCAGGGGCTATACCTTTTATGTATTCTACTTTAGGTTTGTCTAATCGACCTAGAAATTGGCGGGCATAGGAAGATAAACTTTCAACATAACGTCTTTGTCCTTCTGCATATAATGTATCAAAAGCTAATGATGATTTCCCTGAGCCTGAAAGTCCCGTAATCACTACCAGTTTATTTCGAGGAATGGCAACATCCAAATTTTTCAAATTGTGAATGGCGGCCCCTTTAATTAGTATATTTTTTTTAGGTTCTAGTGTCGAAATATCTTTTGAAATCATAGCAAAAAATAGAATTTTTGCAAAGATAATGATTTCTAAAATGAGTTTGGGTGTTGAACAAATCACAAATTTTATTTTGATGATTTTATACTATATTTGGATTATTGTTTTTCCGCAAAATTGCAAATTTGCTTCATATTACCACAAGATTAAACAAAGAGTAGTATCTAAATAAAAAAACTATATTTTTTGGGAGATAAAGAATTAATTATCAGATTGAAGAAGAACGACGAAATTGCGTTTCAAGTTCTTGTTGGTTTGTATTCCAAAAAGGTTTATAACACTTGTATTGGAATGCTTCAAAACATGGAAGACGCTGAAGATGTTTCGCAGGAAATTTTTATTACAATTCATTTAAATATAGTTAAATTCAAAGAAGAATCTTCACTTTCAACATGGATTTATCGAATAACTGTTAATAAATGTTTGGAGTTTATTCGAAAGAAAAAAAGGAAGAAGCGATTCGGAATAGTTAAGTCTATTTTTTCTACTGATGTTGAAGGAGTTATAGAAAACCATTCCGATTTTATGCATCCAGGTATTCAATTAGAAAATCAAGAGCGTGCTAAAATATTATTTAAAGCCATTGATTTATTACCCGAAAATCAACGAACAGCTTATATTTTGCATAAGATAGAACAACTCAGTTATACTGAAATTGCTCAAATACTGAGTTTGTCATTATCGGCGGTAGAATCGTTACTTTTCAGAGGAAAACAGAATTTAAAGCAGCATTTGGCAGTTTATTATGAAGAAAATGAAAGGTGACCGCAAGTTTTTAAAATAATCAACATCTATAGTAACATGAACACAAAAGAAAATTGGATTGAAGAAACTTTAAACGCATTGGATCCGATTCAAAGAGCGGAAGTTCCTATGTCTTTAAGTGCTTCTTTAGTAAATAATTTAAAACCTAAAGAAATCAGATTGGGTTCCTTTCAAAAATGGACAATTGCCGCTAGTATAATTGTACTTTTGGGTATCAATTTGATTTCGCTAACTCATTATTCTAAAAATTCTAAAACAAAAAGTTCACTAAATAATGAAAGGAATATTATTTATAAAGAATATTTTTCTATTGATTATTAAATAAATGAATATGAACAATTCTAAATTTTTAAAAATTGTAATTTTAGTATTAGTACTTATTAATTTAAGTTCTATTTCTTTTTTCTTGTTGAATCGACCAAAAAAAAATGATGCTGTTGGAAATTTCTTCGCAAAAGAATTGCAATTTACAAAAAAACAAAGTGAACAATTTGATTGTTTAAAAGATGAGCATCGTGAAGCAAAGGAATCATTAAGAGAATTACAAAAAAAATATCAAAATGCGTTTTTGGATTTATTGAAGAACCCAAGCATAGATTCAGTAACTGTAAGAAAAGCAGCTGATAAAATTATGGTTTTAAAAGAAAGTGAAGAGCTTGCTGTGTTTTATCATTTTCAAAAGGTGCGAGCAATTTGCAATGAAAAACAAAAACAAAAATTTGATGAAATCATTAAAGATGCTGTTCGAATGATTGGAGCAAATCAAAACGAGGGATGCAGATTACCTCCTCCTAGAAGATTTGGAGAAGATAGTCCGCCGCCGCCTAGACCATAGTTTATGTATAGCTATTTAGTATTTCTTTTTAATATAATTATTTCGTTGACCTGTCTTTCTTTTCAAATTAATGAAGAGAAAAAAGATATTCTATTTTATGTTAATCCAAGTTTTAATAATGAGCCCTTGGTTTTGAATAATTCGAAATACATCAATAAAAAAAATGACACGCTAACAATATCAACATTAAAGTTTTATATTTCGAATGTTGTTTTAGAATATGAGAATGGTTCCAGTTATAAAGAGTTTAAAAGTGTTCATTTGATTGATGCAGAAGAAAAAAGTTCATTACATTTTCAATTGAAGGACGTACCAGATTTTAAGATTAAAAAAATAAGGTTCAATATAGGAATTGATAGTTTAATGAATGTTTCAGGGGATTTTGATAGCGATTTGGATCCATTATTAGGAATGTATTGGGCTTGGAATTCAGGCTATATCAATATGAAATTAGAAGGCAAATCTTCGAGTTGTAAAACAGTTAAAAAAGATTTTCAATTTCATATTGGAGGATATTTACCTAATCAAAAATCGTTGCAAGAGGTTGTTCTAATTGTTCCAAATAATGATAGCACCATACATTTTAAAATGGATTTGAGTAAGTGGTTAAATGAAGTTTCGTTAAAAGAAACTAATTCAATAATGATACCAGGAGAAAAAGCAATTGCTATGTCAAATAAATATAAAAACATGTTTCAAATAACTCAATAATAACAAAGTTTAACAAATAAAACTAAAATTAAATATGAAAAAGGACTTGCAATTAATAACATTAGTATTTTTGATTAGTATTGGTGTTCAAGCGCAATACAATACAATGCCTATGCCTGAAGCTCTTTATGGGACTACTTTTAACCTGAATATTCATGAAAGCACTAAGCAGTTGGTTACAGGAAATCAAACTATTACTGGCGCTATTAATAATGAAAGTATTTGGGGTCCAACTTTGTTCATCAATAAAGGGGATTTAGTCCATATGAATGTTACGAATAATTTAAATGAATCTACTACAGTTCATTGGCACGGTATGCATTTACCATCTGTTATGGATGGAGGTCCACACCAAGTAATTCCAGCGGGAACTCTTTGGCAACCTTACTGGACAGTAATGAATCAAGCTACGACTTTGTGGTACCACCCTCATTTACATGAGACAACCCAAGCTCAGATGACTAAAGGACTTGGTGGGTTTATTATAGTTAAAGATCCACAAGAAGCTGCTTTAGCATTGCCAAGAACTTATGGTGTAGACGATATTGTATTAGCATTAACAAGTAGAAGTTACACTCCTACAACTAACACCTTTGTTAGTTCTACCAGAGTTTATGGCGATTATATGTTGTCAAATGGAACTCCGAATGCACAAATAAGTTTACCAAAACAATGTGTTAGAATGCGAATCTTGAATGCCGAAATTGAAAGAGCTTATAATTTAGGGTTCAGTGATAATCGTACTTTTTACATAATTGGAAATGATGGAGGATTATTGAATGCGCCAGTAGCTGTAACAAGAGTAAAATTATTAGTTGGTGAACGTATTGAAATAATGGTAAATTTAGGTGGAGATACTGTTGGATCTAGTTTAGATTTAAAAGCATACAATTCAGGTCAAACATTAGGTTTTCCTGGTGGGGAGCCAAATACTTCAGGAGATTTTGGAAGTTTGTTGAATAATATTGATTTTAATGTTTTGCACATAAATGTAGCAGCAACTACCACAGCTACAACACCAATTACATCTGTTCCAACAGCTTTGGCAACTAATACTTATTGGACTGCAACTGATGCAACTGTAACTCGATCTATTGCAGTAACAAATGGAAATCCAGGTCCTGCAAGTGTTCCGTTTAACTTTGATAATGTTACATACTCTTTAAATATGACGCCAAAAGTGGTTAATTTAAACGATGTTGAAAAATGGACAGTGACAAATAATAATGTTTTTGGGCATTCATTCCACCTACATGATGTAGAATTTAAAATTGTAGCTAGAAATGGAAGTGCTTCTGCGGTTGGTACTCATGAGAGTGGATGGAAAGACACCTTTTATTTACCTAGAAATGAATCGGTTACTTTTGTTGCTAAATTTGATGACTTTGCCGATTCTGATGTGAATCATCCTTATATGTACCATTGTCATTTTGGAGGTCATGAAGATGGTGGCATGATGGGCCAATTTATTGTTACAGGCAATATGGCTACTAATCAGAGTGCTACCAATACTAATTTTAGTTTGTATCCTAATCCAGCAAATGATAGGTTATTTGTTAATTTAAAAGATACTGCTACCGAAATTTATTATGTAACAATTTCTACCATTACAGGAAGAGTAGTTATGATGCTTCCACAACCAGAATGGCAAAATGGTATTGATATTTCTTCTTTAGAAGCAGGAGTGTATACTTTTCAAATGATGGATAAGCAATCAAAAAGTGTTACTACAAAAAAATTTATAAAAAAATAAAGTGAAAAAGTTAATTTTCTTTTTATCTTTTGTAGCTCTAATTTTATTTTCTAGTTATACTGTTTATGAAAAGGAGATAACTATCTCTAATATTAAATTAAAAAGTGCAACTACAAATAGCTTGGTTTCTCTTTCTGATTACAAAAACGCTAAAGGTTTTGTCATTGTTTTTAGTTGTAATAAATGTCCGATGGCAAAGTTTTATTCGCAAAGATTAAATCAAATGAACGCTAAATACAAAAAATTAGGAGTTCCTGTTCTTGCAATAAATTCAATGGATACATTAGCTTATGCAGAAGAATCATTTAAATTAATGCAAAAAAAAGCAAAAAAAGAGCAGTTCTCATTTCCTTATTTGCAGGATAAAAAACAAAAAATTGCTAAAGAATTCAATGCCACCCATACACCTCAAGCTTTTGTGATTTGGAAAAATAAATTGGGTAATTTTACAATTAGATACCAAGGAGCAATTGATGATAATGCCGGAGAGCCTGAAAAAATAAAGCATCATTTTTTAACGGATGCTATAGATGAATTGTTAGAAGGTAAAAATGTTACTATCCCAAAATCAGAATCATTTGGTTGTAGAATCTTTTTTAGAGGACAACCGCAAAAAATGAATTAAATAATTATGAAAAAGCTGTTATTAATTGCTGTTATTTTAATTTCAAATTATTCTCATTCTCAACGTAATGTAATTTTAATTATTGCTGATGATTTAGGTAAGGATTATTGCGATATATATTCTGACCACGCTCCAATTACGGTGCATTTGACTAATGTAAGACGACTTATTCCCAATGGAGTAGTTTTTAATAATGCTTGGTCAAACCCTTTATGTTCCCCTACTAGAGCAGGAATTTTGACGGGCAGATATAGTTTTCGAACAGGTGTTGGAGATGTTGTCGATGGTGCCAATCCAAAATTAAGTCTTTCAGAATATATTATACCTAAAGTATTGAATTTATATTCTCCAAACGGGATTGCCAAAGCTTGTATTGGAAAATGGCATGTAACTACCGCTGCAGCTGCGGGCTATAATTATCCAAATACTTTGGGATTTGATCATTATGAAGGATGTCTTGCAGGAGCTTTAGGACAGCCGGGCCAATTAACAATTGGATATAACAATTGGACAAAAGTAACCAATGGAGTTGTTTCTAATTCAACTACTTATGCAACAACCGAAAATGTAAATAACGCAATTTCATACATATCAAATTTAAATACGGTTAATCCAACAAAACCATTTTATTTGCAATTAGCGTTTAATGCGCCTCATACACCCTACCACTTGCCACCTTCAAATTTGATAGCGCCAACAACTTTGTCAGGAACCCAAGCAGATATTACGGCAAATCCAAAACCTTATTTTCAAGCTATGGTAGAAGCAATGGATACAGAAATTGGTAGGTTTTTCGATTATTTACAGACCTCCGGAAATTGGGCTAATACCGATATTATTTTTATTGGTGATAATGGCGACGATCCTTTAATTGCTCAAAGTTCTCCTTCAAAAGGGAGTATATATCAAGGGGGAGTCACAGTTCCATTTATTATATCTGGACCTGATGTGGTTAATCCAAATAGAACAAGTGATGCACAAGTACATACAGCAGATATATTTGCCACAATTTTAGAATTATTTGGAGATACTAATTGGCAAGCTCAAATACCCTCTACTGTTGTTGACAGCCGCAGTTTATTGCCCATAATTTTGAATAACGCTACATCAACAAGGCCTTGGGTTTTTACAGAAGTTTTTAGAACTACTCCTTTAAGTTCTGATGGAAAAGCCATAAGAAATGCAACCTATAAATTATTGAAGTTTGCTAATGGAAGTGAAAAATTTTTTAATTTAGCCATCAATCCTAATGAAAGTAATGATTTATTGCTAACTAATATGTCTTCTGTAGATATTTCAAATTACAATTATCTATGTACAGAAATGGCCAATTTAGTAGGAACCGGTATAACTTGTACCACTTTAAACAATGATTATTTTTTAAATACAACAAACGAAATATATGTTATTCAAAATCCATTTGAATCTAAAATCCAATTACAAAATATACCAACTGATTCCTTTTTTGAATTGTATTCTATAAATGGAGAGCAAATTTTTGAAGGAAGTGATATTTCATCTAAAGACTTTTCTTTTTTGTCTAAAGGAACCTATTTTATAAAAGTTATAGAACAAAAGAAAGTATTTAAGATTATAAAAAACTAGATTATTGAGGTTTTTGTATTCAGATAGTTGAACTTAAGAATATAGAAATGATAGCATTATTAAAGAAATTTATCATTCAATATAGGAATAAATAGGATTTATAGACATATCCGATGAGTAAAAATGAAAAATAATCTAATCGTACTATTATTAATTATAGCATTAAGTTTTTGTTTTTTTTCGTTAAGAATAGCAGAAAATAATAATTTTTATCAAGTTTTTTACATTCCTAAAGGATGGCCAAAGCCAGTGTATGATTTTAAAAAGAATGAAGTTACGGATAAAGGATTTGAATTAGGGCGGAAATTATTTTATGACCCTATACTTTCAAGAGATAGTACTATTTCTTGTGCTAGTTGTCATTTGCAATATACAGGATTTGCACACACCGATCATGCTTTAAGCCACGGTATTGAGGGGAGAATAGGAACACGCAATGCTATGCCAATTATGAATTTAGCTTGGACAAAATTATTTCATTGGGACGGAGGAGTGATTAGTTTAGAAGCACAGTCTATTAATCCAATTACGAATCCACTAGAAATGGACAATACGTTGGTAAACGTTTTAGGAAAGTTAAATCGTTCTAAAAAATACAAAGGATTATTTTATAATGTATATGGCGATAGCATTGTTAGAACAAAATCATTATTGAAAGCTTTAACACAATTTACAGTTTCATTGGTAACCTATAATTCAAAGTATGATAAAGTTATGCGTCACGAAAAAGATATTTTCTTTTCCGAACAAGAACTAAAGGGCTATAATTTATTCAAAAGAAATTGTGGGAGTTGCCATAACGAACCTTTATTAACTAACGATAGTTTTGCAGATAATGGTTTGCCGATGGATACTGATTATAAGGATTATGGGAGAGTAAAAATTACTATAAATCCAAAAGACAGTTTTAACTTTAGAGTACCAACATTAAGAAATATTGAGTTTACTTATCCCTATATGCACGATGGAAGATTTAAAAAATTAAAAGAAGTTTTAGATTTTTATACCAATGGACGAGTTCAACGCAAAACTTTAGCAAAACAGTTACAAAATCCAATTGTTTTATCAGATGATGATAAAAAAGATGTAATTTCATTTCTAAAGACATTAACAGATAAAGAATTTTTATTCAACCCAAAATTCAGTTTTCCTAAAGAATAATTTAAAATAGAAATCAATAAGAGTTTAATTAAAAAAAATAATCATGAAAAAAACAAGTACATTTTTAATTTTATTTATGGCATTCACTTTGAATGCACAAACCAATCCTGTTATTACAAGTTGGTTGCAAAATACCACAGGTATTACTGGAAGGCATTATGTTGCTGGAAACTCTACACCAATCTCTGATGCAGCTTTAGCAAATGTTCAAACAGTTCAATACAATGCAACAAATGTTTATGTTTCTGCTACCGGAATTCCAGCTTATATTACCGGTCCTTTCCAAGATGGCAACCCATCTTTAGCAACTGCCCAAAATAAAATTTTTAAGTTTCCAATAACACCAACTCAAAACATGGGAACTGCAACAGCAACTTCAGGAGGAAATATTGGTTTATTTAAAAATGGGGTTGCTTTATTTGATTACCGAGATGGAGTTGCATGGAACAATACCACTCAAGCCCTTTGTGGTGGTCCCGGAAACACAGCATGTCCAGGTGGACCTGGAACAACACAAGCATGGAATCGAGATGCAATACCGGCAGAGCGAGCTGGATTTGATTGTGCTAAAGCACATCCTGCAATGGGAAATTATCACCACCACCAAAATCCAAGTGCTTTTAATTTAGATTTGACGGTTCTTTCAACAGTTTGTGATACTTATCCTTCTGATGGATTGTATGTTATAAATCCTTCTCAACATTCACCACTTTTAGGTTTTGCTTATGATGGTTTTCCCATTTATGGTTCTTATGGCTATACCAATATTGACGGAACAGGTGGTATTTCTAGAATGAAATCAAGTTATCAATTGAAATCTCAAACAACACGAACGAGTGGTCCAGCGGTGAATCAAGTGTTGGGAACTCAGACTTTTTTTAACGGTTATTTTAGAGAAGATTATGAATATATTAGTCATACTGGGGATGCTACTTATTTAGATATACATAATGGTCGTTTTTGCGTAACTCCAGAGTATCCGAATGGAATTTATTGTTACTTTACTACTGTTGATGCCAATTATAATTCTGCTTACCCTTATGTTGTTGGTCCAACTTATTATGGAAATGTAGTTGCTTCTACTGTAACATCTGTACCTACAGGAACAACAACTTATACACAACTTAATAATGAAGAATTTGAAAATAAAGAGTTTAAGGTTATAATAGCACCAAATCCTGCCCAGGATTTTATTGCAATACAAACTCAAATGGCTGAAAAAGACTATAAAATAGAGCTTATTGATGAACTTGGAAAATTAGTCAAAACCTCTAAAATTTTGCAAGGAAGTACACTTTCAATTATTGAAACGGATACTCTCCATAATGGTGTTTATTTTGTAAAAATTTATGATGGGTCGAATTCAAAAACTTATGATGTAATAGTGAAGTAATATATTAAACCATTCAATAGTATTATTTGAAATTATTTTGAAGTGATTTTTTAATACAAATATTAAAATTATTATTTTTTAAAAAAAAAAAACTGTATTTAAATTTAATAAATTCACCTATACATTAACTCAACTATTCCGTTGTAATTTTTATTTTATAATAAAAAATGATTTAATAAAAATACTGTTAAACCCTTTAAAATTTATTAAATTCTTATTTTTTTGATTTAAAAATAACTAACTCTTATTTTGTATAGTTTTATATAATTATTTAAGAGCTAAAAACCATTAAAATTTTTTACATTTACAAAAACAATTTACAAATTCACTTAAATAATTTATTATGAAAAAAATTACTTTCTTTTTATCATTAATGTTTTGCTCACTATCTTTTTCGCAGAATTTAGTGACAAACGGTGATTTTCAAACAGGAACAGCAGCTCCTTGGTACAATAATGCTGCTAATGTTGTTGATTTGGATGTGAATCTTAGTGGAGTTTATGTTAATCAAGCAAATGTAACTGCCTCTGGTCCAGCTTATCAAGTTAATCTAAGTCAGAATATATTGTTGAATAATGGAAGTACTTATTTATTAAAATTTGATGCTTTTACAGATGCAATAACCAATTCAAGAACTATGATTGTAGGTCTCGGACAAAATGCTATCCCTTGGATTGCATTAACATCCACTGTAACATTAAGTCCTACCCCTCAAACCTTTACATTCCAATATACTATTAATTATGGAGATGCTGTAGGGGATAGAGTAATTTTTGATATGGGTGCTGCAATAGGATATGTATTTATAGATAACGTTTCTGTGACTCAAGTTGTTAATACTTGTAATAATGGCGTTCAAGATGGTGATGAAACAGGTATTGATTGTGGTGGATCTTGTACTGCATGTGTTGTTAGTCCTTTAGTAGCTGCTCCAACTCCTCCAGCAAGACCTGCAGCTGATGTTGTTTCTATATATAGCGATGCATACACAAATATTGCTGTTACTGATTTTGATGCAGGATGGTGCGGTGGAGCTGCAACTACTCAAGTTCAAATTGCAGGAAACAATACTTTAAAGAAGAATACAGGTGTTATTTGTCATGGCATTGATTTTCAAACTAATAGACAAAATTTAACAGATTTTACCCACTTGCATTTTGATTTTTACATTACAGATACTGACTTGGTAGGAGATGTTTTTAATGTTAAACTTGTTAATTTTAACGGTGGAAGCGTTGAAACTTCGGCCTTAGAAGTTAACATTAACGGAGGTTCTATCCCGCAATTAGTTGCTAATCAATGGGTTTCTGTAGATGTGCCAATTACTGCTATTGGAGGTGTTATTACTAATAGTTTAGCTAGAAATGATGTGGCTCAAATTGGTATCACAACTGCAAATGTTGATCATGTTTGGTATGATAACATATACCTTCATAAGAATACAGTTTTAACTAATTCTACATTTGAAGCTTCAAAAATTGCTATATATCCTAATCCGGCTAAAACAATTTTTACCATTGATGCGCATGAAAACATTCAGAAAGTATCGGTATTTAATTTATTAGGTCAGGAAGTAATTGTAGCAATGCCAAACAGTCAATCTGTTACCTTGAATATTGCTGAGCTTCAGGTTGGAGTTTATGTTGTAAAAGCAACCGTTAATGGAATCGTTTCTACCTCAAGAATTGTTAAAGAATAATTAACTATATTATCATTTTAAAAGCACGTTTTAAATAAAAACGTGCTTTTTTTATTTTAATCACAAGTTTTTTAGATTTAATTCATTTTTTATATCTTTATATTATATTTTAGCTTAAAAATAGTATATGTACAAAAAAAAATATTGTAGAGTATTTATTTCAATTTTTATATTTGTTTGCGTTTTGGGTTTTTCTCAAGATTTGCCTCCAATTGTAAAATATCCGCCTACCCTTTATGGAGCGGGTAACCAAAATTGGATGATTTCTCAAGATAAAAATAGGTTTGTATATTTTGCGAACAATGATGGATTACTTGAATTTAATGGTTCTACTTGGACATTATTTTCTTCTCCAAATGAAAGCATTATTCGTTCTGTAAAAGTTGTAGGAGACAAGATATATTCGGGTTGTTACATGAATTTTGGTTATTGGCAAAGACAATCAAACGGACAACTTAAATATTATTCACTTTCTGATTCCATAAAAAGCAAGTTGCTCGATGATGAGCAATTTTGGAATATTATAAATTATGATCAATGGATTGTTTTTCAATCGTTAAGTAGAATTTATATCTATGATACCAAAACTACTTCTATAAAGCTAATAACGCCAAATCATAGTATAACAAAGATATTCAAAACAAATAATTCTATATATTATCAAGTTTTAGATGAGGGATTGTATGAAATTGAAAATGGAGTCAGTAAGATAATTTCAAATAATGCAATCCTAAAAAATAATAAAATTATTGCGGTTTACGGTAAAGATGATGGTTTGTTAATTCAAACTCAACTAGCAGGTTTCTTCAAACTTAATACTTCTGGTTTTACAAAATTTGTAACAAAATCAGATTCTCAATTAGAGTCAAGCAGTATTTATAGTAGTCAACAACTCTCAGATGGTAGTTTTGCAGTTGGTTCGGTATCTAATGGAATTTTTATTTTAGATGAATGGGGCGGAATAAAATATCATATCAATCAAACCAAAGGGCTAAGCAATAATACTGCTTTATCTTTATTTGAAGATTTAGACAAAAACCTTTGGATTGGTCTCGATAACGGAATTAATTGTATAAATCTTCAATCTCCAGTAAAGAGTTATGCGGATAATGCAGGCGTTCTAGGAACAATTTACAGCTCAATTTTCTATAATAATAAATTGTATTTTGGAACCAATCAGGGTTTGTTTTGTAAAAAAGTTGATAGTGATAATGACTTTCATTTTGTAAGTGGAACAAAAGGGCAAGTTTGGTCGCTTTTTAAATATGATGGAATGCTTTTTTGTGGCCATGACTCAGGAACTTTTATTATAGATAATGAAATTGCTAGAAGTATTTATTCCCAATCAGGTACCTGGAAGTTTTCAGTGGTTCCTAATAGTAAAGAGTTATTGCTTCAAGGAAATTATAATGGGATTTCTGTCTTACAAAAAGTTAATAATCAGTGGATTTTTAAAACCGCTATAAAAGGTTTTAACTATTCTTCACGTTATTTTGAGATAGATAAAAAGAATAATATTTATGTAAGTCATGAATATAAAGGTGTTTTTAGATTAAAAATAAATTCTGCACTAGATAATGTTATTAATAGTGTTGCCTATAAAAGTCCATCAAAAGGTAAAAATGCAAGCTTAGTAAAATTTAATGGTGAAATCTACTATGCTTTCAAAGGAGGGATTTTTAAATTAAATTCAGAAACACTCAAGTTTTATAAAGATGTTGCGTTGAGCTCTGTTTTTGAAAAAGATGAATATACTTCTGGAAAAATAATTATTGATGAGACTAATAAATTATGGCTTTTTTCTAAAAATTATATTCATTACTTTTCTTTAAGTAAGTTAAGTTCCCAACTTAAACAAAATACAATCCCAATTCCTGCCTCTTTAACGAATTCATTGTTAGGATTTGAGAATATCTCTCAAATTTCAAAATCGATATATCTTGTTGGAACATCAAACGGATATTACACTATAAATATCAATGATTTAAGTTTTAAAAATTATAAAGTTTATATTACTAAAGTAAGCAATAATATTTTAAATCAGAAAATTAATAATTATTCAATTACTGAATCAAGAAGCTTTAATTACGATGAAAATAATATTACTTTAGATTTTACTGTACCTGAATATAACAAATACATAAATGCAGAATATCAATATTTATTAGAGGGTTTTCAAGACGAATGGAGCGAATGGAGTTCTAAATCAACTGTTAATTTCAAAAATTTACCATCAGGCAATTATGTGTTTAAAGTAAGAGCAAAAGTTGCCAATTCTCAACCAGAAAACACGGCAGTTTATTCATTTAAAATTTCAAAACCTTGGTATTTCACAAATTTTGCTTTGCTTATATATTTGTTATTAGCTTGTTTTTTAGCTTTTTATATTAATAAAGCGTATAAAAATTATTACCAAACTCAAAGAGAAAAATTAATTGAAGAAAACAATTTATTGTTAGAAATAAAAGAGTTGGAAAGCAATCAACAGCTAATGAGAATTAAAAATGAGCAACTCTCTCAAGATGTAGATACCAAAAATAGAGAGTTAGCAGTATCAACAATGAGTTTAATAAAGAAAGATGAATTGTTGGCTTTAATAAAAGAAGATTTAAAGAAAACAACAGACGAAGAAGGTAGTACACGAAGTCTTAAGTCTGTAATTACTACAATTAATAAAAATATCTCTGACGATAAAACATGGAACGTATTCAAAGAAGCATTTGATACTGCGGATAAAGACTTTTTAAAGAAAGTCAAACAGGCGCATCAATCATTAACTCCAAATGATTTACGTCTTTGCGCCTACTTAAGATTAAATTTATCTTCCAAAGAAATTGCACCATTATTAAATATTTCTGTTAGAAGTATTGAAATAAAACGATATCGTTTGCGTAAAAAAATGGAATTAACTCATGAGCAAGGTTTGGTTGAGTATATACTTTCTTTTTAAATTATACCTTTTATTAATCCAAACACTATACATAACCACAACAATAACATTATAAACAATGCATGATATCTTTTTGTCACTTTTTTTTTGTGCTTAAATAACTGTTATTTATAGTTTATAAAAAAAAATGCAATTAATTTACCAAATGTATGTTTTTTGTTGTGGTTTGTTTGATTTAACAAACAAGACTAAACATTATCTTTATAATTCTTAAAATTTAACTCAATCCAATTTTATTAAAATTTAAACAAGCAGACAAATGAAAAAAAATATTTTTTTATTAACCTTTTGGTTTTGCACTTTTACACTGCATTCTCAACTAAATAAAGTTATAATTGAACAATCTGATTCAGGATTTAGACTCAAAGTAAACGAAAAGGATTTTATGATAAATGGTATGAATTGGGCTTACGATCCTATTGGTACTAATTACAACTACAGCTTATGGAAACAATCGGATGATGTGATAAAAGCAGCGCTTGATTCAGAAATGAGCTTGTTGAAAAATATGGGGGTAAATACCATAAGACAATATACAGGTGTTCCTGGGAAATGGATTACATACATCTACGAAAAATATGGTATTTATACGATGTTAAATTATCCTTTTGGACGTTATGGTCTTACAATAAATGGTACATGGGTACCAAATACCGATTATGCTAATCAAGCTACTCAGAAAATTTTGTTAAAAGAAACTAAAGCATTGGCAGAAGAGTATAAAAACATACCTGGAGTTTTATTATTTTTATTAGGTAACGAAAACAATTACGGATTGTTTTGGGACGGAGCAGAAACTGAAGACATTCCAATGCAAGATAGAAAATCGACTATCAGAGCAAAAACAATGTATAAGTTATTTAATGATGCGGTTGTTGAAATGAAAAAAACAGATAATTCTCATCCAATTGCAATTTGTAATGGGGACTTATTGTTTTTGGATATTATTGCAGATGAATGTAAAGATGTAGATGTATTGGGAACTAATATGTACCGTGGTGTTTCATTTGGTGATGCTTTTCAAAAGGTTAAAGAAAAGCTAAACAAGCCAATGTTGTTCTCTGAATTTGGTGCCGATGCTTTTAATGCAATTGATAATGCCGAAGATCAAAAATCACAAGCGTATTATTTGGTAAATAATTGGAAAGAAATTTATGAAAATGCCTCTGGTTTAGGAAAAGCTGGAAATTCTTTAGGGGGATTTACATTTCAATTTAGTGATGGTTGGTGGAAATTTGGTCAAACTAAAAATTTAGATATTCATGATTCTAATGCTTCATGGTCAAATGGAGGATATCAATCCGATTATAGATTGGGCGAAAATAATATGAACGAAGAATGGTTTGGAATATGTGCTAAAGGTCCAGTAAATGCTAGAGGATTATATGATTTATATCCACGTGCAGCTTATTATGCTTTGAAAGAAGCACACAAAATCAATCCTTATGAAACCGGGACAACATCTGAAAGCATAACAAATTATTTCAAAAATATCCAACTAATGGAAGCTGTTTTGAAAGCACGTGGCGATAAAGCGGCTTTAGGATCTAATGATGCCGAAATGTTGAAAATTAGTAAATTAAGAGCAGAATATACGACATTTAATACTGGTGGAAGTCTGATTACTACACCAACAACTGCTAGTACAACTTCATCAGCGTATCCAAACAAATTAGGGTTTGATCACATGGAATCTTACTACATTGGTGTTGAGGGAAATCCATCCCCTAATATGAAAGCCAATGTAGAAGTTAACATTCTTGGTCATGTTGCAGAAAATCCAATAAATGAGATATTTTATGAAAATAGAGGTCGAGTTCAAAAAATAAATACGAATACAGGAAATATTGAATTTGGTGATGTTAACAGAGTTCAAATTTATAAAGCTTCTTATTCTTGGAATGAAAAGTACTTTGATTTGAGAGGGTTTTACAGAACGGGACATTACCATTGGGGTTACGAAGGTGATTTCTTTGGATTGTATCCAGAATCAAATTATGGTCCGAACTTAGACATGTATAATAGCGAAATCTCTGGTTTTGAAATAGACGGAAAAAAAGCTATTAATGGATTAAAAGCTGCTTTCGGTCCACAATTGTGGTGGGGTGCTAATCCTGCGGCATTGTTAAAATACAATAGAAAAATTGGAATAATTGATGCAACAATAGTGTATCATGAAGATATTGCCGATGCAGGAGCAGCTACTACATCTATTGCTATTCCACTTCCAAAAACAAGAAGAGCAACGGTTTATTTTAAATCAAAAATCGGAAATGTTGGTTTAGAATTTGGAGGTATTTGGGGAGGTCAACCATTAAATGGTAGAGTTTTTCAATATGCTCAAGAATCAAATGGGGTTTATACGGTATATGATGATAAAATTACTAACAAAGATAATTGGGGAGGTAAGGCAAAAATCACCTTTTCAAAAGGGCGTTTTAATATGTACACCCAAGGAGCCATTATGGGATTAGTTGCCAATGGTGGTGCCGATAACACTAAAACATTTACAGGGTGGAAATTAAAAGATAGTGGAAGCGGAAATCAAACTAATTTCTTAGCGGGTATTACTTATAATATTGGTAATTTTCAAATAGCACCTAACTTTTTATGGCAAAAACCATTAGTTGCTGCAATGCCCAACGACATTAATGCGCCAGGAAGATTAAGAAATATCCAAACCGATCCATTTGTAGTAAGAGTAAATAGAGAAACTGTTGCTGGAGAATTATTACTTACTTACGACCCAACTCCTGCAACTTGGTTGTATGAGTGGGATAATGATAGAGCTGAAGATGCCAAATTTGCAATTAGTTCTGATTTTGTATACCGCCATCTGCCAACTACTCAAGATGCCGCAATTGGATTCTTTAGTGATCGTACTGCTTTTGCTTTTAACAAATCAGCTCCAGCACATGATTTATGGGAATCAAATACAAGAATTGTTTCAAAATTATCTCCTGACTTCGGGTTTATTGCTAATTTTTATTTTGGAAATGCCCAAGCTAATGGAAGTGATACAAGACTTATTGAACGTGTAGGCGGTGATTTAAGATTGATCCGAAATAAAGTGAAATTAGTTGGAGCCATTAAATTTAATGATTGGGGACCTTATGATTACCATCGAGATTATAACTTAACATACCCATTACAATACTCACTAGACTTATCAACTTCAGTAGGTAAACCAAATTGGTTTATACTTCCTGATACTAAAATAGGTATCATGGGAACTTGGCGTTCACTAAATCAATATTCTCCAAGATTTTCACCTAATCTAACTGCAAATCAATATGCAACCCAACCAATTATAAGTCCTGTTGGATTTGGAAATGGTTCTGAGTGGGAAATTAGAACATACATTCACATCAATATCGGAAAATAACATCAAAAAAAAATAGTATGAAAAATTTAAAAATTAATTATTTGAAACACTCCATTTTGTTGGCATTAATTTATTTTATGAGTGTTAATTGTCAAAGAGACATTTCAGATGATGCAACATTATCTACTTATTCTAAAAACGGAGAAGTATTTATTGACGGATTTAGTGCTGGATTAGGATATGGAGCTTTTGGAGGTTCAAAATACACTGCTTTTACTGTTGATAAAGAAGTAAAATATGAAGGTACTGCCTCCATGCGTTTTGATGTACCCAGTTATGGTGATCCAAGTGGAGCTTACGCTGGTGGAGTATATATAGATGGTTCAGGCAGAAATCTAACCGATTTTGACGCTATTACATTTTGGGTTAAAGGTTCGCAAGCAGCCTCTTTAAATAGTGTTGGTTTTGGTGTTGATTTTGGTTTGAATAAATATAAAGTCGAAATGTCTAATGTTAGTATTGACACCAATTGGAAAAAAGTTACCATTCCGATTCCAGATGCTTCAAAATTAATTCAAGAAAAAGGATTGTTTTGGTATTCTGAAGGACCTGAAAATAATTTAGGTTATACCTTTTGGATTGATAATGTAAAGTACGAAAAATTGGGAACTATTGCTCATGCAAGTCCAGCTATAATGGGTGGTGTTGACACTGCTCAACAAACTTTCATTGGTTCATCTATTACGTTAACTGGTTTAACTGATACTTTTAATATGGCTTCTGGTTTAAATCAAACCATTTCAGTTGCTCCAGGGTATTATACATTTACTTCATCAAATATAAATGTAGCAACAGTAAATGAGCAGGGTGTTGTTTCAATCGTAGGGAGTGGGACTTCAGTTATTAGAGCTACTTTAGCTGGAATTCAAGCTTCAGGATCTTTAACAATAAACTCTCTAGGTGATTTTATACAAGCTCCAACACCAACAAATCCTGCATCAAAAGTAATTTCTCTTTTTTCGGATAGTTATCCCAATGTTCCAGTCGATTTCTTTAATGGTTACTGGGGAGGGCAATCAACACAAACTTCACAAATTAATATAAATAACAATAATATTCAAAGTTATACTTCTTTAAATTATGTAGGAATTCAAACAGATAACCAACCAATAGATGCTTCAACAATGCAGTTTCTTCATTTAGATATTCAACCAAGAAGTGTTGCAACTACCAATTTCATAATAAAAATAAGAGATAAAGGAGCTAATGGAATAATAAATTCAGACAATAACGGTAATGCTACAGTAGATGATAAAGAAATTGCATACACAATTCTTTCAAGTCAGCTAACTGTTGGAACATGGAAATCTATAGACATTCCATTAACGGGTAATCTTACAAACCAAAAAAATAATCTTGCATTAATAGTCTTTATTGGTAATAATAATTTCTATTTAGATAATCTATATTATTATAAAAACTAAAAAATAAAAAAAATGACTGTAAAAAACATAAAATTAGTTACGTTATCTTTCTTAAGTATTACATTTCTGGGTTGTTCAACAAATGAAAAACAAACCGTAACCACCATGAATCAGTTGGTTATGCAAGATGAGTTCGATGTTGTTGGTGCTCCTAATAATGCGTTATGGGGTTACGATACAGGAAATGGAATTAACGGTTGGGGAAACAATGAGTTAGAATATTACACTAACAGACCTCAAAATATTAAAGTGGAAGACGGTATGCTTAAAATAACCGCTCTAAAAGAATCCTATATGGGTTCCTCATATACTTCAGCCAGAATTTTAACAAAAGGGAAGTTTGAACAAAAATATGGTAGAATTGAAGCTCGTATCAAAATGCCTTGGGGTAAAGGATTATGGCCAGCTTTTTGGATGCTTGGTGCTAATTCTGAATCTGTTTCTTGGCCACAATGTGGCGAAATAGATATAATGGAATACCTTGGAAATAATCCTACTTCAGTATTTGGAACGCTTCATGGTCCTGATCATTTAGGTAGTACTTATCCAAAACCATATGACATATTTGTTACAAAAACATATACATTACAAAACAATAGATTTGATACTGATTTTCATGTTTTTGGAATTGAAT
>Ga0209499_1000579_pt1 | contig 26990 bp, 37 predicted proteins | sample C_130208_EF_Meta_FD_187306 | JGI IMG/M metagenome (GOLD analysis project Ga0209499, IMG submission 187306) | Freshwater microbial communities from Lake Croche, Canada to study carbon cycling - C_130208_EF_MetaG (SPAdes) (version 2) | ecosystem: Environmental > Aquatic > Freshwater > Lake... | reverse complement strand
CGAAAGTAAAGTTTATCACCATATCCATTTCCATAAGGGTTAAAATGTACAGCACCCACCGAGAGCACTACTGCATTTGGAGAAACAGCCATTGTTTCTAAATCTACCATTAAATGTTTAGCCATGATTATCTTTCTATTAAAATACTAGTATAACAGATTTTAATCAGCAGTGTCAACTGAATTTATTTTCTATATAGTTCGGGCGGACACAGTTGTTCATAATGATCAAGACCACTATTGTAGAAACAGTATGGGTTGGGATTGCCTAATCCTAACCAAAATTCTGCATCTTCTTTGTAAGGAGAATTAACAAACCCAAATTGGCTTTGGTAACCATTTTCACCTGGCATGCGAAAAACTGGTAATCTCTTTATATAACTGCTCTTGGCCCACCAGAAGTTTCCACTGTAATGAGGATAATGATAATTCCCACGCCATATTGCTCCTGCGGTATCATATCCTTGATCCAACTTTTCCACACAGTCGCGCCATTGTGTCACATTGAAATACATCATTAGATCCCGCCAATCTCTAACTGGCTCACTGGTTGATTTGCTTATGCCTTTATGATGGAGATATAAAATATGAGATTCCCCGGGATCATTGTCGCAATACTCTTTGAGATGCATCAGTGTTGAAACTTCGTAATCTCTAGGGTGTATTCCCTTATCTATGTACATGACGTTCTTATAATTGTGTAATCTTTCTTGTAGCCACCGATAGTTGGCAATATCATAATTGCAGTGAAAAAACAACTGACTATGTTCCATAATTTCAGATGAAACTATAGTATCAATTTGTGATTCAAGTATTTGACGCCCTTGGGGCCAATCAAGCATATGAAAGAATACTGCTATATTTTTTCTTAAATTAAAAGTGTCTTTAATTAGATTGATTATTTTGGGATTTTTACTAGCAACTCCTAGACCTGCACTATGATCAAATTGACATTTGTGTAGATCTAATTCATTGAAGAATTTACCCACACTATCTTTGAATGCTTCAACATCGTGAAATAATATTACAGAGTCATCTTTAAGAAATTGCTTCCAGGTCTCGTAATCATATTTGACAGCATCGTAGGTATGTAATCCATCAATGTGCAGGATGTCAATTTTTTGTGTCCATGTTTCTGCTACCTTATCAAAGTATCCTTTGATAAACGTGGTATTGTCAAAATTAAAAAAATTCTTTGTGTAATTAACATAGCTGTATGTATCCCGTGTTCCAGCATGTTCGTCGCCCTCAAAACTATCTATTCCGTAAACTTTTCCAATATCAGGAGCAGCCAATATAAATGTACTGTGTCCATAATCTACTCCTAGATCAACAGTAACTTCAGGATTCATTTGTTTAACTAACCAAATGGCAAATTCACGATGACCTACCCATGCGCTAGCTGCGCCATTTAATAATTCATCTAATTTTGGTTCATTGTTCATACTATTAATTATATATTAAAAAAGCTTCTTGGGCAGTTCTTGATCACGTAGTTTTTTTAACCAACGTGCTCGTGCTGCACCTTTGGCTCGTTTACGTGTAGTGGTAGGCTTTTCATATTGACTATTATCCCTAACTGCATCAAGGATACCGCTGTCTTTTACTTTTTGTTGGAATTTTCTCAGTGCCACAGCCAGTGGCATATCGCCTACTACCACTTTATTTCCCATGGGCTTTTTATTTTTTTGCATTTGCTTTCTTATTGGTATTATTAAATATCATAGTAGCAGGCATGCCATTAATTGTATCTTTAGTGATTACAATCTTTGTTAGGCCACGTTCTACAAGATTAATAGCATCAAATTGATAAGCCAACAATGTTTTTTCAATGATATTTTTTAGACCACGAGCATTGGTCTTTAAATCTTTTGCCTGGCGTGCAATTTCAACCAGTGCATCGTCGTCAAATACTAGATCAATTTTGTCTAATTCAAAAATATATTGATATTGTTTGATGATACTATTTTTAGGTTCTTTCAGGACCTGAACTAGATTGTCTATGGTAAGTTCATCTACATTTGTAATAAGCCCAAACCGCCCAATAAATTCAGGAATAAATCCATATTGGATAATGTCTTTGGTAGTAACCTGTTGATATATGTTGTCAGTTTTCTCTGAGCTGGCAACAGCGGAATGAAATCCTACGCTTCGTCCATTTGTACGCTTTTCAATAATCTTGTCCATGCCAACAAATGCGCCACCACAGATAAACAATATGCTGCTGGTGTCAATTTCCTGCATATCTGTTCCAGGATGCTTGCGCTTGCCGGTTGTTGGCAAGCGCATGATGCTACCTTCAATCATTTTCAACAGAGCTTGCTGTACACCTTCGCCGCTAACATCACGAGTAATACTTACGCTTTCGCCCTTTCGAGCAATCTTGTCAATTTCGTCAATGTAGACAATGCCACGTGAGGCTTTTTCTACATCACCGTCTGCCTCAGCCATTAGTCGAGTTAAAATACTTTCTACATCGTCACCAACATAACCTGCTTCAGTAATGCCAGTGGCATCGCAGATAGCAAAAGGCAGATCCAAGTATTCGGCAATCTTGCGTACTAACATGGTCTTACCGCAGCCAGTGGGACCTAACATTAGCACATTGGTCTTTTCCAACTTGATAGTTTTACTGGGATGATTAATACGTTTAAAATGTTGACTGACTGCTACACTAAGACTGATCTTGGCTGATTCCTGCCCAATAACGTATTCGTCAAGATAATCTTTGATCAGAGTAGGATTTATAACATCACGTTCTGTGGAAAAGTTTTTATCCTTTTCATCTTTAAGGATATCAATGCATAGCTCAACGCAATCATTACAGATTGCACTTGATCCGCCGACGATGAGTTTCTCAACGCTTTCTTTGCTTTTACCGCAAAAGTCGCACTCGTGGTTAGAATCTTTAATCACCTAGAATTGTCTCCAAAAATGTTTCAACTTTATCAACACGATGTTGATTAATATGGCTGTATACTGCCGCAAGATTTGCATCTTGGGTTTGATAATAAACGCCGCTTTTTCCCAAGATATGTCCACCTAGGGCCTGCGCGATATAACCTTGTTCATCCATATTAATATACTTATGCTCGCAGCGACTCAATGCATATAATAACCAAGGTATATTATTTTCTCCGCTATAAACATAGAAGTTGATATTTGAATTTATAGTGGCATTGGCCAACCAGGCACTAACTGTATCCTGCTCAAGTTCACCAAGATGCATGAACAGCACACTCTCATTACTATTTTCAAAAATATCAGGAGGTGTGATCAAAGTGATCTTTCCCTCCATTATACTCTTGCCTTTACATCATTTTGTAGCATCTCCGGAACATCGGTCATTTCCATTGTTCGTGCTTTTACTGCTGCAACAATTTTAGCAATGTGATCATCCCTTTCTTTCTGACTTGAGTTGATAAATTCTTCAGGATTCATAGTGGTCCAAAGATTGCTTTCAGTTTGTTCTTCATTTTGAATATAGTTTTCTAAACCAAACGATGCTGTTGCCACAGGTTCCGCTTCTACCACCGGTTCTGGAACTCGTCTAGGAAATACCTTGGTTCGCATCATTCTAGTCTCTTCCCTCTTGGACACAGCCACTGGTGGGTTGATTGTGGTTTCTGCTGCGGGCACGGTATACACCTGGTGTGGGATTGATTCTGCTCCCGGAGGTGTTGTATTACCTGGTGGTGTAAACAAGTAAGGGTGAGCAGCAAAATCAAATGGCTCTTTATCAGTTGTGACAGTAAGCGGCTTTGAGTCTATAACATCGGTGGTCTCTCTGGGGCTGTCACCCTCCACTAAATCTGTGACAGTGGTATCCGGGGAGACTACGTCAACAACCGGACCTGCTGGGCTGTCGCCCTCTCTTAATTCTTGCTCACGTTCACGAAAATTCTGGAAACTGATCTGGCTGGCTAATAATAGGATAACTGCTAGTGGATCAAATACTACAATTAGAGTAATAATAACCCAAGTCACTGCTTTCTCTAGAATGGTGGGATCTGTGCTACCATAGAAGAATGCTGCTATATATTTTAATGGTCCTACTTCTGCTTCAATCTTGCGAACTTCTGCCGCAATTGGAGCACGTTCTTCTGAAAGTTTACCAATTGTTTTCTGTTCGGCTTGGATTTCGGATTGTAAGCGAGCACGTTCCTTTTGTTGAGCACGGCGTACTCCAACTGCTTTGTCGGCACCCGTTTCTGACGTACTACGGCCCATAACCTGGTCCACTGCCTCATCCATCTGTTTAAGTGCCTTACGGTTTGCATCTATATTTTCCTTGCTGGTGTTAATCTTCTCATCATATACTGCAATCTTGGCCAGAACATCTCCACTTACTAGACTTTGGTCACTATGTGCCTTTGATAGGAATCCAAAGATACCCATGCTGGTAATTAACATTAGAACCACAATGGCTGCTAACAAGTAGGCCTTGATCAAAAAGGCAGCAGTTTGCCAATTTTGTTTGAGCCATACAGTGGCTACAAGTTTACTGACTTCCAGCGCAGTGCCCATGATAATAATAGGTACTGCTGCGGCGGCGAAAATGGCAGTAAGTCCTACTACAGAATAGTAGACAGCCACAGCCGAAATACTTAGTCCACTGAGTAGTACTAGATATGCGATTAGTTTTTCATTTAGTGTTGGTTTCATATTGATATTTATCGACGCATTTTAGATATATCTACAGCTTCTTCACTACTGAAGACAGGTACAGCATTTGATTTATGAAGGGTGGCTATTCCCAAAACTTTTGTGCCGGTGTAGACTTTTGCTGGAGACAGTGCGGCTACCCCTGTAGTTTGTCCCAGACTTTTAATGTGTCGGGTGCTACGACCTGCTGGGATACCTAGATCATAAACCAAAGGCGCAGCAGTCATGGCTCGCTTGCGTTTACGTTCTTCCTGTTCAACACCTTGCCGCTTGAGCAGATCTTTCCATTCAGCATCAAGATCACGTGCTCGCTGTGCTTCAGCAGCATTGCGGAATTTAACTTTGCCTTTCTTTTTACCAGTTGTAGTTAGTGCTGGTCCACATAGGTGCATACTCATGCTGTTTCCAGTTCTGCTACCGAAGATATTACTGCCAGTTGTCCTTCTAGAAAATTCCAATTTTTTCTAGTCAGACCAGTAAATCGTAGAATGGTGCCATCTGCGGCAATCTTGAAGCTGCCGGCCACTACCCAAATTTCTTGACCAGAACCAGTGACACCTGCAAGTTTTCGAACAACTCCATTGATCTCACCTGTTGCAGATTCACGTCCGCGATTCCAATGATATGTGCTCTTGTTACCATGCCACCGTTGCAAGTCTCCTGTTGAATCTTTGCAAAATTGACCCAAAAAGTTAATAATATTTTCTGCGGACACGTAAACTCCTTTGTGTATGTCTATGTAATATTATACGGTAAATCCATTACTATTGCAACCAGAATTTTTACCAAAAGAAAACCCGCCGAAGCGGGTTTCTGCTATTTTGGATGACAAGGTATAACTACCTCGGAGATTAAGCGGCTAGCGCCCAGACCTCATCGTTAGATGCGTTTGCATTTAAAGGTTTTGTGTCTTTGATCGGGTTACCCCAATCCTACGGCTTCTACATTGCCGAGTTGTCCATTTCTCTACTCTTGACTCAATCGATCCTGTGTCATCCCCATCAGAAACAGTCTTGTATATGAATGCACTATGGACTTATAACATATGACCCAAACTGCTTATGGTGGAGATGTCGGGCACTGCCCCCGAGTCTTGAATCTTTTTCAATCTACTTCATACAACAATAACTCTTATTTAACACACATAATGAAAGAGCACTTGCATACCTTCTAGGGCATATACAACCCGTCTACGACCATACAGCCTTACTCCTCTTTCCTGACCCAGGCTTCTCAGTGTGTGTTAAAATTATATTATATATTTATTTTGTCTTGTTGTCAACTTGATTAATCCCAATATTTGCTATTATCTAATGTGTCCCAATATTGTTTGTTGTTGCGATTGATAAAATTCTTAACCAAGTATTTGGCCATACCCGTGTATCCCATTTTTTTAAACCTACGGGAATCCTGTCCGCAGTAATGTCTGATGATTCTGAACTTTTGGGGACTATATTTTCTGGACAAAAAGTAATCTTCTGATGTTGAAAAGTTTTCTGGAAACCCACCAAATTCTTCAAACCGGTCTCTGCGAGTCAGCATAAATGATCCAACTGCAAAGGGTGAAAAATATTTCAATGTGTGATTGATTGTGTTAAAAAGAGTGAACCCAATCATTGCTCGCTTGTCTTTGTCATAACACTTTATGCTCAATCCAACTAGATCCAAATTATTTGATTCAAGTTTATCAACTGCATCACGAATAACTGTGTTCTTGAAGAAACGAACGTCGGCATCAATGAACAAGATATAAGGAGTAGTGGCTAGTCGTGCTCCGCTATTCTTTGCAACTGAAACAGGGCCTCCTTCAATAATTTCTACATTCAAATTGCCTTTGGTGGCTTGAATAACTTCTCGAGTATTGTCCGTTGAACAATCTGCAATAATGATTCTGGTACTACCTATCATTTGATTGCGTAGGTGCGTTAATAGATAAGGAATATAATTTTCTTCATTCTTGCAAGGAATTACAATGGTAATTTTATCACTAAGTTTCATCTTGTTTGACATTGGTTTTACCTTGCCCCTGTTATTGTAACTTTAATTTTACAAAATCTACTATATGCTGTGCCATGTCTTGACCACAGTATTTATCCATGCCTTTGAAACCAGGGCTGGAGTTTGCTTCGCATACCTTATAACCATCTTTATCAAATAACAGGTCAATACCTGCAATTTGTAATCCCAATACTCTTGCTGTTTCTCTAGCAATGTAATCAATCTCTGGTGTAATATCAAATAATTCGCCTGTGCCTCCTGTGCTTATATTAGCACGAAAGTCTCCATCTGCACCGGTGCGCTTCATGGCAATAATACTTTTGCCACCAATGACCCATACACGTAGATCAGTGCCTGGCATGGCATCAACAAACTCCTGTATAATCAATGTCTTTTTCAATGCAATGCTTGACAGCAATTCCATTAGGCCTTCAAAAATCTTACGTGTCTCACATAGATATACTGTTTTGCCTCTTGAACCACTAGTGGCTTTTACCACGCAGGGAAAGCCAATTTCTTTTTCAATCAACTCAACATCAACATCACCATTAACTAGTATTGTCTTGGGGATAGGTAATCCAGCACTGGCCAAAGCCTGGCTGGTCATTAATTTATCACTTACTATTGCCACACTCTCGGCATCGTTAATAACAGGAACACCCAATTTTTCAAACTGTCTCATCAGTGCCAGGGTAAAATAAGCACTACCAGAACCAGTGCGACTTAGTATCAAATCAGGTAAATCAATCTTTTCGCCCTTGTATCTAATACTCTTGGCATTGCCGCGGTTAACAATAATGTCAAAGTACCTGGGTTCAAATATTTCACCTTTGATACCATTTTGTTCAAGACATTCAAGTAATCTTGTATTTTCATAAGCAGTTATTCCGCTGGCGTGATGTAAAAGCCATACTCTTTTCATTTTAGATCCTTTTTTTATATAGTAGTAGAAATCAAAAGCCCATTTACTTTAAGTCGCGATCTTGGTATCGTAAAACAGAAAATCCTTTCTGCTCAAACCAAGGGATACAAAGTTCTCCTGTTAGTATTTGATCAGTCCGGCGATCTAATACTTGAAACGGACGCCACTCGTTTTCTTCAAGATGAATAAGTATCCAATCACCATCGTGTGTTTCACATAGGGCCGATACGCTTTCTACAAAATCTCCATCATTGAAATACCAAATATTATCAATCAACTTGATTTCCGGATTGTGTATATGCCCGCAAATGACCCCATCAAACCCACGCTTCTTGCAGTAGGACACTAGATTTTTTTCAAATTGGAAAATAAAGTCCACGGCTCTTTTGACACGATGTTTGAGATATTGACTAAGACTCCAATAACCAAATCCCATACGATGTCTTATCCAATTGAATCTGGTATTAAGTGTAAGGATCAAATCATATGCTTTATCTCCAAGGAAACTGAGCCACGGGGCCAAACGTGTGATTCCGTCAAACAGATCACCGTGAACAACAAGATAGTGTTTTCCATCAATACCAATATGTTCTGCTTGATTGGCAATTTCAATATTACCAAAACCAATATCGTAAGGCATCAAGGGACGTAAAAATTCATCGTGATTTCCAGCAATATAGATTACTTTAGTTCCACGTTTGGCAAATCCAAGTATACGTCGGATCACATTAGAGTGACTTTGTTTCCAGCGCCATTTGTTTTGTTGAATCTTCCAAATGTCCAGAATGTCGCCAACAAGATACAGTGTTTCGCAGGTATTATGTTTAAGAAAGTTATTGAGTTTTTCAGCTTGGCTATCTTTAGTGCCAAGGTGAATGTCTGAAATTGCTATTGTTCGATAAGTTTTTTGTTGCATAAACTATTTTTCTATAAATTAGTGACGGACTCCATAGGGCCCGAATATAGCCTCCGTCTAGCCAGTATAGTCTTTCACTATCTCAAGCCGCTATGCAACTTTACCCCTACTAGATATAGTATTTATTGCATTACTCTGTTTGTGACAAATCAATCAATCCTGGACCGTAGGTGTGATTGTTAAGCAAGGTCAGCACTTGTTTTCTATTGCTAGCTTTGTTGAAACTAACATGTATCCAAGGCAAGCCACTACCAGTAGTTTTATACTCCAACAGCAGTTGATCAAAAACAACATTGTCTCTAATCCACTGTGCTATGGCAAAGTAATCTTTCTTGGCAGCAGTTTTAAATTGCATATCAACTGCCATACCTTTGGGATGCTGACTGGTTGGACTACCAATACCTTCGGGACGCCATGTGTTGGTTAAAAATGCTTGTGGATAGTGTGCCTTGATGGGCTCAACTACATTGATGGCCAGCATCTTTAAATTGCACAGGATCTGTTCTAATGTTAAGCCACTTGCCGGTCCGCGTAGTGCATGATCAAAAATTACACTGGGTTTTCTAGTCATACCAGCTACTGTGTATCTAGCAGTTAGTGGAATGAAATCTATTGCATCACCACTTGGTGGAACAATATTAGGTTGTTGTTCATTTGGAAATAAGGCATGAATGTCTGCACAATCTGTACTTAATATCTTTGCAGTTGCAGCAGGTAGACTAGTATCTCTGGCGCCTATTATAGGAGTTTTAGCTGCTGCCAGTTCCTGTGTGCTTACTGCGCCCAAAGCAGAAGCTGATGAGATCAATGCTGCACCGCCACCTGGGTTCACAGCATCTTCCTCATCAATTTCATTCATGGCACGATTAGGAGTAGTATCTTGGTCAACACTGTCGCCTACAAACACATCACCGCTACCACCTACACGAGCATGACCGCATGTATCTGGATTACCGGTGAAGTTTACTTCAACACCATGTGCAAATACTGTTCCACTACCCGATGTTGTTTGCCAAGCACCGCCAACGTGAGGGCCAGGACCGTGGCCTGTGCCAATTGATCCATTGACGGATACTAACAGGTTGTTGGCATAGACAGTAGAATTCCCATCAGTAGTAGTGATTGAACCACCACCACTGTTGGAATCAGATTTACGCTGCGCTGGTTTATCTTCACCGGCCATGTTATTGCTTAACGCAAGGCAATTCCAGTGGTGCCTTCCATGTATTGATCAGCAGCTTCTTTCTTGCTGATAACCATGACAAAGATATGTGACTTCTTAATGGGAAATGTATCTTGATCACCTAGGAATAACCAAGGGATCATACCTAGTCCTTGACCATTCATGGTCAATGCCAATGGGCGATTAATGGTGACTGTATCTGCATCCTCGTCATCATAACGTGTGATAATTTCTTCACCGTTGATTAATTTAATACTTACTACTGTTCCTGCTACAATTGGTTTTTTCATTAACATATTTTATTCTCTTTTGATTGATGCGCTTAATTGTGTTATTTCACTTTTGCGTCTGTTGTTTTCTCTGACAAGTAAATCAACCTGTCTATTTATTTCGCTTGTCTTGGCCAACAGCAATTTTACCTGCTGTTCTAGATCTGCAATTTTTTTATCTTTTGGATCCATGGCCATGATGCTTAATATCTGTAGGTTTCTGGCTTGAATGGACCATCTAACCCAACACCGATATACTTGGCCTGTTCGTCAGTTAGCCGAGTCAGTTCGGCACCAATTTTACTCAAGTGCAAACTGGCAACTTTTTCATCTAGATGTTTGGGTAGGATATATAACTCACCTACGTTGTACCGGTCGCTATGATTCCATAGTTCCATTTGTGCTAGAACTTGATTGGTAAAACTGTTGCTCATTACAAAACTAGGATGTCCTGTACCGCAACCAAGATTTACCAAGCGACCTTTGGCCAATAGGATAATACGCTTACCACTGGGGAAGATAACGTGATCCACTTGTGGCTTGATTTCGTCCCACTCACAGTCGGCCAGGGCTGCTACATCAATCTCATTATCAAAGTGTCCAATGTTACAAACAATGCTTTGATCTTTCATCTGTTCCATGTGTGCTCTAGTAATAACATTGATGTTACCTGTAGCAGTTACAAAGATATCAGCCTTGTCAGCGGCATAGTCCATGGTGACAACACGATAGCCTTCCATAGCAGCCTGTAGGGCACAGATTGGATCAGCTTCAGTAACCCAGACCTGTGCGCTCAATGCTCGCAGGGCCTGTGCAGAACCTTTGCCTACGTCACCGTAGCCGGCAACAACTGCAACCTTACCGGCAATCATTACGTCAGTTGCACGTTTGATACCATCAACTAGACTTTCCCGGCAACCATACAGGTTGTCAAACTTGGTCTTGGTAACGCTATCGTTGACATTGAATGCACGTAGTTTAAATGTACCTGCTGCAATAGCTTCTTTAATTCTATATATACCTGTAGTAGTTTCTTCACTGACACCACGAATACCATCAAGCAGATCAGGATGTCGATCGTGAATCCACCAGGTCAAGTCATGTCCGTCATCAAGAATCATGTTTGGTTCCCAGCCATCTGGACCACGTACTGTTTGTTCAATACACCACCAGTATTCTTCTTCAGTTTCGCCTTTCCAAGCAAACACCGGAATACCTAGATCGGCAATGGCCGCAGCAGCATGATCCTGTGTTGAGAAAATATTGCAGCTACTCCAACGAACACTTGCACCAAGAGCCACTAGCACTTTGACCAGCACAGCAGTTTGAATAGTCATGTGTAGTGAACCTACAATACGAGCACCTGCTAGAGGTTGACTGGCTTGATATTCTTTCAAGATAGTCATTAGGCCTGGCATTTCTGATTCTGCCACTGCTATTTCTTTGTGTCCCCATGCAGCCAGGGATATGTCTTTAATTTTATAATCCATTTTTCTTTAATTTTTATGATGTTGCCAATATTGATCAGTTCCACCTAAGTGTCCCCAATCGCTATCAACTGTTAATCGACTTGAAATACCACCTCTTGGTCTAAAATCAATTTCTATACGTACACGGTCTGGTTCGTAAGCACTGATCAGGTGTTTGTAAAACACATCCAAACAACGTTCGTAACTGATTACAGTATCTCTATATTGAAATAAGTATTCTTTCAAACTCTTTAATTCAATAGTTCTATCCTTGCCATAATACCAAATGGTGATTACTCCAAAGTCGGGTTGATCATGCACACCTAAGAATGTAAATTCTGGTATAACGATCCTTTGTTCGTAACCTTTTGCTGCATTAGGCAAACTTTTTAATGCAGCACCATCTATGCTATCCCATAATTTTTTAGTTGTCATCTAATCCTCTTTTACCAAAGTCTCCAATAATTTGTAGTGATCGTAGGCTTTTTTCAATGCCTGGTATTTTTCCAATTTCTCAGGATCAGGTACAAGTATTGCCAATCTGTCTTGAATAGTTTCTAACAGTTTGACAAGGTCAACACCTTTGATAGTAACGTTGCCGTCAAAATTTGCAGAACCTTTGACCTGCAGATCACTAGAGAAGCCTGTTCCATTGAAGCCAGTGGAGTTTGTAGTATACGATGATCCAACTGCTCCTACATTGAAACTAGGATATGGACCAATTATAGTATTATACAAAGACGAGGTTGATGAAGTGTCAATAGAGTAGGTAGTGCTCCAATCGTCCAGCGGTTTTGCAAAAATATCAAAATCATCATTCATTTACTTGCTCCTTGATATACTTTTGTAATTCTGTAAATCCACCAACTAATTCATCCTCGATGAAAATTTGTGGAACGCTGCGAGCATTGGGCACTGCTTCTAACAGTTCTTCTCGAGTATATCCATCGCCAATCTTGCGTTCTTCAATGACATATCCTTTTTGTTTTAGCAATGCCTTGGCTTGGTCGCATTGATTACAATTATATTTTGACCAGATAATAGCTTTCATTTTATTTTATTTTTCCTTATAGATCTGGAAGTTCTTCATAGTTGACGCTATCAGACATTGCTCCAATAACATAAGAAGTAGACTCCGTCTCCTGAAGGGCTGACTGTTTTTTGTTTAATTGTATATGTTTATTGAACCATGGGATAGGACTGCTACGTGGGTGGTCTTCGGCGTACTTGATTCCAATATCCTTTAAGCGAGTAAATGCTGTGTGATCCACAAAGTCTTTAAGGATAGCTGCATTAAGTCCAATAACAGGGCCCTTCTTGAACAAATAGTCTGCCCATGCTTTTTCTTCTGAAATAACTTCCATATACATAGCATATACTTCTTCGCGGCATTCGTCAACCAAGTTGGCAAAGTCTTGATCATCTTTTACAACATTATTGATAATCCATGCAGTCCACTCTGCATGTAGTAATTCATCCTGTAGAATCAAAGAGATGATATTGCCGTTACCAATATAGATCTTGTTCTCCACCATGGCAAGACTGGTAGCAAATGACACCATGAAACGGAATGCTTCAAGTGCGTAGCTGGCATGTAGTGCCAACCAAATTGCCTTCTTGTGTGTACGGGTGTCAATTTCCTCACCACATTCCTTGCGGCAGTTAAGAACGTGTAATGCTTCATAATATCTTCCAATGCTTGCAGCCATGTCTACAATTTCTTTTGTATCATGTATCTTGTTGAACTCGTCCTTGGGCACACCATACACATTGCGAATAATGTGACTATAGCTCTTGCTGTGAATGTTAGTTTCAAAGAAACTCCAGTTACTTACTAGTGCTTCTAATTCAGGCAGACTGATAACAGGACTAAACACTTGATTAGGAGCACGGCCTTGAATACTATCCAGGGCTGTTTGACGCAATAAGTTGCTGGTGAAAATGTGCTTGACTGCATCACTTGAATCCTTGTGATCTATCTTGTCTTTAGTGAGACTAATTTCTTCTGGCACCCAAAAGAAGCCACGAGCCAGTTCTTCAAATTTAGCAATCTTGGGATACTTAAATTCTTCAAACCGTTGTACAGTCACTGGCCCAGCTGGGTCTAGAAACATCTTGCGTTTTAGATAGTTTGTTTGCTTTGATAGATTATATTGTTCTTTTGACATATTATTCCTTAAACTGTTATGTTTGCCCAGTTGATAATTTTCCACTGGTTCTCTAAATACTTTTTCTTGTCTGCTTGATAGTCCAAGGCCCACGAGTGTTCCCACCAATCAACTAACAATACAATATCACTCTTGATTTGATGATTCTTAATTGTTTTTACCTGTCCGTTCTTGGCCAAATAGACCCAACCGCTTCCTTGTATCGCCATAGCTGCTTTTTCAAATTGTTCTTTAAACTCTTTGAATCCACCACTGTAGTGTTTGTTGATAAATTCTGCAATAGCACCAGTGGGCTCATTCTTTTGTGCGGGTGCTTGATACTGCGCAAACAAGATGCTGTGTAAGAATGCACCGGCTTCATTAAAATCAGCATCACCTTCTTTACTGTTGTAACGATCCACATATCCTTTATACAACTTACCATAATGGTAGTTGATGGTATCTTCTGATATAGCAGGATCTAAGTCACCGCGAGCATATGGCAGTTTGATCTGCTTGAGTTTCTCGCCTGACTGTTGTTCCTCGTTAAGGATTGATTTAATAAAACTATAGGTCATAACTTACAGGCCAAACAATCCTCATCCTCTGGTTCAGTATATATTGCAACAGGTTCTGCCGTAATCAATCTATCACTTTGAGTAGTCAATATATTCTTACTCCCAACCTTGTCTATGAGACTATAATAAATCGTTTTCAAGCCCCACTTGTATGCTAACATCAAGTTCTTGGCAATCAATGTCCCGGGAACCTTACCATCTTTAAAATGCTTGGGACTGTAGAATGTATTGGTACTTAGACTTTGATCGATGTATACTGCTAACACTGCACTGGTTTTGAGATAGTCAACACAGTCTTTTTGATCCCACATAAGTTGGTAACGATTCTTTAATCGTCTGTATTCTGGCACTACTTGTACAAATGATCCGGCTTTTGATTCCTTGACACTAATAAGTTCCATTGGCATTTCAATTCCGTTAGTACTGTTAAGTACAACTGAGCTGGACTCAACCGGTGCCACGGCCATTAAGGTGGCATTACGAATACCATACTTGATTATACGAGCACGTAATGGTTCCCAATCTAGGCTAGGTGTAAAGTCAGTTAGTTCGTTACTACCTGCTGCACGACGTTCCCAAGGAAATACACCCTTGCCATAGTAAGTAAATTCACTACGTTTGCAGGCGCCACGTTCTTGGGCAAGCTCGACACTGGTTTCTGTTAGGTAAAATGCTTGATGTTCCATCCAACGCTTGACTTCTGCAAGTGCTTCCGGTTCACCGTATTTAAAACTCTTACGTGCATGCCAGTAGGCTAGATTAGTAATGCCCACACCTAGTGGTTCAAATTCATCATTGGCCAGTTTACTTTGAATGCTTAAGAAATCTTGATAGCTTAACAAATTACTCAGACTGCGTACTAGAACTCTGCAAGCCTTACGCATTTCTTGCGGGTTACGAAATGCACCCCAGTTTATGCTGCCAAGAGTACAAAGAGCAATGCGCCCATCTGGGTCTTCAATTCTTTGGAAAGGACGGGTGGGTAAAAGTATCTCCTGGCATAGGTTTGATTGATATATGGGATCAAGAGTTGTGTCAAACGGACCTTGTGCGATGACGTTGTCGATGTTGACAAGATATATGCGCCCAGTATCAGTCCTTTCTTTAAGGATTCCATTTTTGAATATCTCATCTGCCGATACGATTTTCTTTTTAATTGTCGGATGCTTCTCATAGTTCAAGTATAGTGCTTCAAATTCTTCCGTGCTGCGATAGTAGGCTTCGTATAGGTCTGGAACATCGTGCGGATCAAACAGGCTCATTGTTTCGCCACGCTTGTAACGATTCCAAAACATTCTATTGACCACTACTGAGTAATCCATTTGGCGTACACGAGTTTCATCAGTGCCTTGATTGTTTTTTAATACAATAAGATCTTCGAACTGATAATGCCAAATGGGGAAAGTTACTGTGCATGACGCATTACGAATTCCGCCCTGACTGCATGATCTCAAATCTGCAAACCATTTTTTAAGAAAGGGTATCATACCCGTGTGTTTGATTTCACCATTGCGAATTGGTGCACCTAACGGGCGAATTCTACCAATTTCTAGGCCAATTCCGGCTCGTTTTGAGGCATATTTGGCCATCATTTCGCCGCTAGCAAAGATACTGTCAAGAGTGTCATCTGCACTTATCAGTACACATGAGCTGAATTGTCTAGTGGTAGTTCCTAGACCGGCCAAGACTGGAGTGGCCAAGGTAAAGTGTCCATCACTTCCACACTCGTAATATTCCTTGACCCATTTTAACCTTGTTTCTTTTGGCTCGTTATGAAATGCAGTGGCAGCGGCGATAGCGTAACGAACTTGTGGAGTCTCAAATACTTCGCCAGTGGCACGATTTTGTACCAGGTACTTTTCAGTAAGTTGTGCAATAGCAGCATAGGTATATTTTTCATCCTTGTCATGATCAATAAACAAGTCAATGATATTCCACTCATCTTCTGTATACCACTCCAGTAATTCTGGAGTATACATACCACGTTCTATGTTACGTTTTACAATGCTGTAGAGTTTAGGAGGTGTATAACTATCGTAGACTTCTTTACGTAACATAGACACACGCTGTCTACCTGCTACAAATTGATAGTTGACATTATTGATTTCGGGGTTTTCACTTTCATCAATTAGGTTAACCATGGCCTTGAGCAAGAGCTCGTCTATAGTTTTTGTGCTCATGCCATCGTGCAATTCTATTTGCGCTTTGATCTCAATCATACTGGGACTAACCCCGTCTATACCGCTGCAAGCATGAGCTACTTGTCTTTGTATTTTAGAAATATCTAAGGGCACTTTGACCCCATCTCGTTTGATCACGTTGATCATTGTCATTAGAAAACCTTGTTATGTGTGTTGAAAAATATTTACCTTGGTAAATCAATTTCGATTATATTTTCCAATAGTAGTGAATCTGGCAACTCTGCCAGTGGAACTGGTCCTAGGTCACTATAATTGATCGCCCATTGTTCGTCAACACATACTACATTATACTGCTTAGATTTGTCGTTGTCTATGAAAGTTTTGATCTCAATTTTAGATTCTTTAAACTTTTCAGTCAATTTCAATGTCCAAGCAATCATAACGGTCTTGGTAAAGTCATCGTAACAATTTTCAACAATGATTTCCCAGGGGCTGGGCCAACTCTGTTTGTGGTATGGATCAATTTTATTATTGTAGGGAGTAAATGGCGCAGATTTCCAGAATTGCCATGTATCCATCAATGCATTGTCGCTAGTGGTCAAGTGGGCGCGATGAGTGGCCCACGACGACAGTCTGTCGTCAATTGGTAATTTAAACATATCTATTTTAGGTTAAAATGTCTATTTGGTATTCAATGTTGGTAACAGTTGTATTACCTTGTACTGCTAATTTTACATAATTTTTATCAAACACTTGGGATTCATCTGTAACAAAATATGAATTATTGCTACCAGCTTGTACCAAGGTATACAGTTCACTAGGTGTGGTGTAATCAAACTGTGGACTTGCAGAATTTGTAGTTATCTTGTATCCATTGGATACAGCTTCAATCTTATTCACATACCCCGACAAGTTTCTATATACGTCATTTCCAGTTATGTAATATCCATCAGGACTACCAACTAATGCATTTAATACAGCATTTGGCCCACTAACAACCAAGCTATCACTACCAGACAGACTTATATTTGCAGCCATATCAGTGGTGTTAGGCGAAACAGTAGCTGTATCGATAATATAATTGTAAGTATCTGTAATTGATGAATATCCGTCCCTAGCAATGTTTAATATTAAATTACCTTTTCTAGATACTCCACTATTGGTTAATTGATAACGTATAGATAGCATTTGATCTTGCCCATTAAGACCAATTTTCATAACACTGGCAGTGGTCACAACTGCTGTTTGAGTTGTTACCGCAGTGTTATTATTGACTGCTACACGGCCAGCTATTAATGGATTATAATAAAAATTAGGATTGGTAGTATTATCCGCAATGGTCTTTCTATTGAAGTAGTCATTTATAGAGGTATTACCATTAGAAAAGAACTTAATTACAGATGTTGCACCAGTTGAGGATGTAACAAAATCATCAAGACCAGGACCATTAGCAACATTTACAAAATAATTATTTTCACTAATATGGTTAGTCATATTTGTGCTAGTGCTAGCGTAAATTCCTTCTGCAACAACATTTTCAACTCTATTAGATCTAAAAACACCATTGGTTGGTGCAACACCAACACCGTCGGCCTGCATGACAATGCCGCGACCCAAATTATTCAACATACTGTTGGTAATTACAGGTCTAACAACTACACCAGTTGCAACAACTCCAGTAACCAAGCTATCAAATTGGCACTCATCAATGGAGATATCTACACATAGATTTGTAGCCATTGACCCATTTACACTGCCGCCTGTACCGTGTATAGATATACCTTTGCTACTGCCAGTAACTAGCCCGTATGTTGTAGTAGATGCTCTATTATAATCAGTTTTAAAAGATACAGATTTTATATTGGCATTTAAAACATTATCTAGAGAAATTAATGAATTTGTGTTAACTGCAATTGTGCTAGATGAATACTGCAATGTCATACCTTGAATAGTAACATCTCTAGCTCTCTTTATACCGGATTGCATATTACTGATGTTGGCTGCTGCATTAGAAGTATTATTGATTTTTGAGATACTATTCCCCATAGCATCCATTGTTTCAAACATATTGGTATTAGATGAAGTTAATGTCAATATAGTTATATCTTGTCCTTGCCCTATTAATGTGGTGTAAGGTGGTAGTGATATTGCACCGTTAATAAGATAATTACCAGCTGGAATAATTAATGCACGTCTTGCATCGCTGCGCTCAAAAGAATTCCATGCTTGATTGTAAAACAAATCATTAATAGCATTTTGGAATTCTAGTGTAATATCAGTGGCTGTAAAACTAGGCTTAACTCCAAATGATGCTAGACTTACTTCATCATCTAATCTTGATTGTATTTTTCTTGATACCGCATGAGATATATAACTTACATCTTCTCTATATTTGTAAGAAATGGCATTAGTTACCGAACTGCCAATCAAAGAGAATATATTGTCTAGATCGTTATTGGTCAATATACGACTATTGTTGTCATCGGCGGCACCTTCTGCAATTCTTTTACCAATATACAGGTTTTCAGTATCTTCTGCCCATCCAAATTCTCCAGGATCTAATCGTGGAATACCTGTTTGAAGCTCTTGCCCACGTCTGACCTGTATCTTTGCTACTTCAATTATTGCCATGAAAATATCCTCATTATAGGATATTTATCATTGGCAGGTGGGCAATCTTATGCAGTAAGAGCGTAATATTCTTCTACTTTGGTGAGCCAAAGATCTTGATATTTGTTAAAATCTTGTGGTAACAAATCAAACTGTTGGTATACTTCTCCGCCAGGTTTCATTCCATCATCACCGCGGCTACACATAAAGATGTGACCCTCTCGCATATCTGTTCCATAAATTTCATTATGAGCCAACATATATGCCATTAGTTGTAAAAAGTAATCTTCTACATATTCTAATTTTTTAGGACGATTGGTTTGTTTGTAATCGGCAATACAAGGATTACCTTTATAAACACACACTAGATCAGTAGTTCCGCTATACAACCCAGGAAAATATAAACTCTGCTCCATAGCCCATACTTCGTCGACGTCCTTTAATCCATTTTCGATAATAATATTTGCCATAGCATTGGCTTTAACATGAACAGGATTATTACCAGGTTGACGAACTTCGCCAACTAAGAACTTCTCCAAATTAGCGTGAAGACCCGTCCCTACTCCGGCCGCCTCTGTGGTAATTTGCTGTGCTTTATCGTGCCCAATCCTATTGCGCCATTCGTTCAACGCAGTCATGTCCTTGGTGGCACTTAGAATAGTAGTTACACTGGGTAATCTTTCGCCGTCGGGAGTTTGATAAACTCGCTTGCGAGTAACAGTATCATTGATCTGTTTACAGTTTTTGTATTGGTATCGTTCGACGAAAGGGGGAGGGGTGTAGATGTTCATAATGTTAATTATAACACTATGAACTCTCTAGGTCAAATTTTTGGAGATAAATCTTTGTTGCCAGCAGCCATTTGATCCACACTGGGACCAGTGGCCTGTTTGATCTGTCCACCTGCTTGATCGCTGGGTGTATTGGTGTTTAGCACAATTTCAGCATTGTCGGTAATGTCAGCAATAACATTACCTTCGGGGTCAACTTCGTTCTTTAATTTCTTAAGGATTTCAACGCTATCCCTATCACCGTCACCTAGTGCATAACCAAAAGATTTAAAAATATTTTGTGCAACAGGAAACGGCAAATTAGATTGTTGCTGATCTTTATTGGCCAACCCTTGAAGCACTGCTAGAACGTCTCTAGCAGACCCCATGTCAACTTCAAATAATTTCATCGAGCCAACTTACTCATGATGCTGTGTGATTCGGCCAATTTACGAGCACGAACTTGCTCACGGCTTTCACGCATCTCACGTCCAGTAGTACCCATTCCAGCAGCAGCATCGCTAGCGCCAAATTCGTCTTCTGGTTCTGGATTCATCATGTCTGGCTCGCTCATGTCCATACCTGGTTCTGGAGGCATTTCTGGTTCCATTCCCATTGGCTCTTCAGGAACTGCTTCGCCGGCCAATGCTGCAACAGCATTACTTACTGCTTCGCGTTGCTGTGTCAATACTTCTAGTGTAGCGCTCAATGCTGGTCCAACTGCCTGCTTGAATGCTTCTGCTTCTGCTGGACCAAAGTCTGCACGGATAGCATCTGACAACTCAATCATGCTCTTGGTTTGGTATTGCCCAACACGTTGCATCCAACTTGTAAAATCGTTAACCATGTCACCGGCAGCAGTAATGGCCTTGGCCTTACCTTCTTCGTCTTCGCTCAATAGATAACCAATGCTTTCGTTAACAAAACGCACATTTTGCTTGAACATGGTAGACTCCTTGACCTTCTTCTTGGCACGTAGAGCAGCAAAGTCGCTCTTTTCCAACTTGCCGTCATGGTCAACATCAAGTTTGCCTTGCTTGCCTTTTAGTTCTTCTGCCACGGCTTTGCCAGTTTTCTTTGACTTTGGTTTGTCTTCAGTACCATTGTCAAATGTGCTGGACTTACGTGTATATACATCACCTGTACTGGTTGTCTTTTTATCAAACTTGCCAGTGGTTTTGTTCTTTTCATGTTCGGCACGAGCGCTAGCCACTGTAGGAAAAGCTTCTTTAACTTTCTTTGACTTTGGTTTGTCTTCAGTACCATTGTCAAATGTGCTTGATTTGCGTGTATAAACGGTACCTGTGCTTGTTTGCTTCTTGTCAAACTTACCAGTGGTCTTTTCTTTCTCAGCACGAGCTTTTGCATCTGCTACTGTAGGAAAGCCTTCTTTAACTTTCTTATCAGCAATAGCTTTCTTCATTGGCTCTTTCTTGTCACCATCTTTATCCATGTCAAGGAAGTCAGGTTTAGATTTCTTAGCCTCGCTAAGTTCGATCATTTTGTTTTTTAATTGTTTAAGGTTTTCGCCTAGCATTTCTTTAATCCTTGTGTTGAGCAACTCTAACATTGCTTTGTCTTTTTGATATGTTTCATTGGCCAACAGATCGTTAATACCTGCACTACCTTCCTGTTGGAAGATCTTTGTGCGGAACTTGTTACGAATGTCTTCCAACTGCTCACGGTTGTACTTGGTTAGATTGACATTGGTACCAAAACGTTTTTCTAAATTTTCTTTTAGTTTAGCGCTGGTAATCTTGCGTGTAAAATCTGTAGTTTTCATATGTGTTCCAAAAAGGGTCTAATGTTATTTATATTAGTTTTTGAAGTTTCTCAAAACTCTTAACAATATCATTCTTGTATTGTTCTTTCTTGGCACGGGCAATCATACATTTACTCAATCTTAGATCAAAGTAATCTAAAGGCTTCTTGTTACTGCGTTGAACTGCTCTTTCGTGCAGTGTTTCGTCAAATAGTGCATAACCATAATTACGATCTTTAGTAAGAAGTTCGTTATCTAGAAAGCGTCCCAGGGCTAACCCATTGGCCAACAATGCAGCAGTTTGCGGCAAGTTGATCTGCTCAACTACTGCTTCACCGTTACGATTGAGTATGGCATAAAAACCTGTACCTTGTCTAACAATAGTGAAGTTCTCTAATGTAATTGAACCATCTTTATTTTCTACAGGAATAACTAGACCGCGGCGGCGAAAATTCTCACGCACTTCGGCGGTGACTCGGTCTATTTTGCGATATAATTCTTCGTTAATGGGTTTCATTTAGATTCTTAATTAGCATACTGCTGTCTGAGCTCATGGTGTAAATGCCCTTGCGCACTAAATTTTGTGCTGTCCATTGATCGTGTTCATCCAAGCTGGTCAGTCTGATCCGTGTATCATGTTTGTTTATGAACTGCTGTTCCTCATTGGTGACAGGAATTCTGATACCAGATAATAGCTGATGAATCTTCATATCAGCCCATCTTGGTCAGAATAACAAATAATACACTTAACACGCCAGTGACAATGGTTCCGGCTGTGGCAATGATGACTTTTGTCATGCTTTGATGACTGTCTTCAATGGTTTTTTGTAGGCCACCAACTTTTTCTTCAATGTTGGTCAGTCTTCTATCTAAGGATTCATAACGCTGAGCACATAACTCTACATGAGCTTCTAGATTTTCTTTCTCAATATCTGTTGTTTTCGTTGACATATCTTGTTCCTCAAGTGTTGTTGCAAACTATCCGCTTGTTATAATTTTAGTGCCTTAGATGGTGCCTTGAAGAATTTTAATAATAGTGTTTTTATATTGACTATCTTTGCAATTAAAGATCGCCTTGTCAATATTTATCGTTTCTCCTAAATTTTTAATTACAGGGACTTCGTTTAGGTCGTTGATCAAGTTGCCAATACCGTCACCTGGGATCGCTTCATATACTCCGGATCTATCTGGAGCAAATCTAAAGGTCCATACCTGTTGTTTTCCCTTGTAGGCCGTGCCAAATCCCATGTTTTTGATATCTACTTTGTCATTAACAGGTCTTGTATCGTAGGATACAATGGATCGTAGTTCTACACATTGCATCAATGTGATAAAATTCTTGTTTTGATCAATGGCCAGCTGTGTGCCATGGCTGGGTCTAATTGCTCCTGTGTTGGTGATATCCACCAGTGTTTGAATTTCAATAATTTCCATAATATACCTATATAACATTATTTATGGCCAAGAAAAAAGGTGGAATAAAATTCCACCTTTTGTCAGTTTAAAAGTCTATGCTAATTAAGCAAAGTCAGCTAATGTCAATGTCTTGACTGTAACTGTTGTAGAGACACCAGTTGCTGCTGTGATATTTGTATCAAACAATGTTGCTACATCAGATGCGTTGTTGTCAGATGCTGTAGCAGCATCAACTGCAACGATAAAACCGTTGTCGCTGCGTGGTCCAATGAACACAATGCTAGCTGCAATCTGGATAGCACGAATTGCTTTTCCAAAGTTGCCTTGTGCTGTGATAAGACCAGCTGCGGATACTGTGTCAGCTGTGCCAACGCCTGTTCCGCTAATTAATAGAAATGTTGGTTGATAACCATAAAATGCACCTGCTGCGGTGCTTCCGTGTACTTTTGCAATTCCTGCCATGATAAGTTCTCCTAATCGTTTTTGAGCCTCCCTATGAGACTCTAGTGTAATTATTTATCCATTCTGTAAAAAAATAACAATAATGGCCTTTAATCTTCGTCTTTGAGATCACCATCAATGATTTTAAGATGGCGTGCAGTTTCCTTGTTATCGCGTAGCTTGCGTATACTACGAGTAAACTTTTTAGAGTCTCCTCCCTTGATACTGTTAATTAGTCTACGTTCTAGTTCGTATGCTTGATCAGGTGGGAAGTTCTCTTTGATCAATGCCAATAGGTTAATTGCACTGTCAATGACATGTGTGGCCCTAGCTTCAATGATAGCTTCGCTATTTTTCTTTTCCGATATGGAATTGAGTTCTTCAAGTAGGCTGCGTGTTGCTCGTTTCAAGTTAGTATCCTTTGTGATATTTATCCTATAACAATTGTAACATATAATATGGTGAAACACAAGGTTGTAAAAAATGCTGCAACCGCACATAATGTATAAATAATTGACTCAGTATAAACACTGAGTCGTTATAATATTTTAACACACACAAGGAGAAAAATATGTTAAACCAACTAGTTGAATACTTTCAAAAGATGTTTCAGAGATTTGAACAGCCACAAACTTACGGATCTGCACTAGAAGAATACATTGTTAGAAATTCGCCACAAAATTCATGTGACGTGGATCGTCTTACTCGTCAATTTGACTTGAAACAATCAGGACGCGGATGGTAATTATGAAAGTTATACTAACGTCAATCTATAACTTTTTAGAAAACATTGGACGTGTTCGTGCTGCTACACATCTTGCACAAAGCGGAGATTATGCCGGCGCCAAACGTGTCATGATGGAAGATTTTAAAGGATGGATCTAATGAATCAATGGATACCAATGACAGACGACGCGGTAAGATACCCGAAACTAAATGACTCACTTCAGTTGTATTACACAGTCAATCTGTGTATACTAAATACTTAGACAGTAAAATTAGTTACTGTTTACACACAGACATTACACACAAGGAGAATAATATGTCACTACATGATACCCCAAAATTGCCAGAAGTTAAATTCAACAAGAATGGTTACGAAATTCGTACAGATATTCTTGGTATGGCCAAAGACTTGGTAAAAGAAGACTTCCATGCTAAATTTCAAGGATGGGAGATGACCGCTACTCGTGATGAGAAGACCGGTCAAATTGTTACATCCGTAGCAATGCCAGAATTTCCAGGACTTGATAAAGTTCTAGAAACTGCTGAAAAGATGTATAGCTTTGTTAATCAAGGTGTAGCTACCGCATCTAAAACCTCTAAAAAATAATTTATAATAAAAATAATATATTAGGCATAGCCAAAACATAATTTAGAAGAAATGAAAAAGTCCCGAAAGGGACTTTTTCTATTTGTGTAATCTGATACGTTGTTTAATTATATCAATCACCTGTTCACTAAGCACTACTTCATAATGATTATAATCAACTTCAATTAGTTCCATTCCTCGACTATGATGGCGTTGGCTAGCAACTGTTACTACTCCGTCATTTGCCCCTTGTATCCACGGTGTATTGCCTTTAACAGTGACAATATTACACCAGGGGTGTTTGATTTCAATATTATCAGCCTGTCTCATGGGCCAGCTGAGTGGACCAATATCTTTTAGCAGGCGACTAAAGGGCAAGAAGTACCTGGCAAAATCTGCATGTTCTGCACCACCATAAGGAGTGCTTAAAGTGACTGCGCCTAGCACCTGTGTGGGCATAGCATTGGCTAGGTGTAGCGAATATATGCCTCCTAGACTATGAGCAATAAAGAATATATCCGTTTCTTCAGCCAATGTAGTTTGCATGGTTTGAAGATTGTTTTCAAAACCATCAGCGCTGTTGTAATTGATACATAGGCTATCACCGCCCAGATGTTCTTTAATATGATTAAAGCTCTCACTTGTGGCGCTGGCGCCATGTATGTAAACCAGTTTCATTATATTGGCCTGCTGCGTAAGAATTCGGGATAGCGTTTATTAAAGTGACGCATAACAACTCCGGCTATCTCATGTGCTTGATTTTCTTCGGGACTACCAGTGGCACCACTTTCATCGTTGAGTTCATCCCTAATGTCTTGACGATAATGAACTAGTTCGTGTGCTACTGTTCTGAGTATATCTACAGGGTGACGATTAAGTATTGCCACATGTAGAGTTTTCTCGCCGTTAACATACATACCAAAGCTGGGCTGACTGCCTGTGTGTATCTCAGGTTCAAAGTCCATCTTGGGAAGACTGTCAATCTCTAGAACTTCCATGGCCAAGGGTAGGAACTTTTTGAACATGTCAACAAATGTTGCTCGAGATTCTTGACCTTCAATTAATAATTCTGTGATTTTCATGCGCCACCCCAAGTTGCATATAGTCCAGAATTATATTGACCACTGCCATATATTTTACTCAACGAAGTTTTGACATAAGCCTCTAATTCTTTCCCAGTTGAGTTAGGTTGTACATCAAATGTAAAAAATCTTTCCCCATCTTGGGCCTGGCCAAGATGTTCACCACCCAATTGACCCATGACTGTATCAATATTACGAGAATTTAGATCATAAGTTTCTAACCCAACATACCCTTTTATCTTAGCGCCGGGTATACTAGCCAGGCTAACCCACATTTGACGGCCGCCGGCTGTTTGACTAGTTCCAGCAACCAATGGCACTTGCATAATAGTTAATACAATACCGTATAATGCTTTAGCAATACCCCGGCCACGATAGTCTTCATCAACTGTAATAGTATCAACTCTTACTGCGTTGGGTAATGGGAAATGGCTTGTCCTTGTGTCCGCTGGTGTAATCGACAATTTGCCAATCAATTGCCCAGGAGTTTTTAATGCTCGTTTATTGGCATACTCCCAATATTGAACTCTTTCGTTATAAGCCCCATCTGACTCTCGAGGTTTCTTGACCGGCGGCGTTTGTGAATTGATATAGTCCGGTCCTTTAGGATCCCATATTTGTATATCAGTGCCATACTGCCCAGGCCCTATTGTGTATAAGTATCCACTACCACCTGGCAACTCTTTTGTAACATCAGATTTGAACTGGGTAGGCACATATAATGACTTTTTTCCACCGGTATATCCAGTAGATGGAAGTTTTTCAATTGCCTCTTGAGTTTCAGATAATAGTTCTGTTATTCTCATGCCTTATCCTGAAATATTTGTATTGGTGAATGACCTAATGCTACCGCTTTCCAAACATAAATTTTTTCGCCATTCTTCTCAATAACATTTGGTGTTGGTTGAACCTCAATGTCCATTCCTCTTGGTAATAAAACTTCGTTTTCTTGAGCGTGCCTACTTATTTTTTTAAGACTTACAGCAGGTGTTCCAATTGGAAGTTCTATCATTAGTAAATTATTTCCACCCGCGGAACCAAATTTGTGTGCTTGTTGCAACTTAGTTGATGTACTAGTATAAGCAGGTAAGTGTAACCTAATTGGTTTAGAACGATCAGCTTTGTATTTTTTATAAGCATGTTCAACACTTACGGGTATTCCTGTATAAACTTTTGCTGGTTTAGACAAATTGAATCTTTTAAAAATTTTGTCTAATGTTTTAATACGTTCAGCAGCAGGAGATTTTGGATCAATCTCCGTTTTACCTCTATAATGCTGATGCAACATATTATTAACAAATCTGCTGTCC
>Ga0209499_1000576_pt1 | contig 27026 bp, 18 predicted proteins | sample C_130208_EF_Meta_FD_187306 | JGI IMG/M metagenome (GOLD analysis project Ga0209499, IMG submission 187306) | Freshwater microbial communities from Lake Croche, Canada to study carbon cycling - C_130208_EF_MetaG (SPAdes) (version 2) | ecosystem: Environmental > Aquatic > Freshwater > Lake... | reverse complement strand
ACGATCAGGTAAATTATTAAACAAGTCCAATTCAAACTGCAACCATGCTGCTGCAACTGCATTTGTCAATAGTGCAGTTGATGTAGTACTGGTTTGTCCATTTGCAATGCCACCGAGTGGCAACCCATCTTTGGCCATTACAATTCGAGCACCATCGTGACACTGTATTACAAGGTTAGCCATGTCATAATACACAGTGGGCTGATATGCCGGTGCACAGCCTAGTCTGGTTGCAGTAGGGGGTACATATGTGGGATTGGTGCTCTTGCTATTGCAATATGCACCTTGTGTAACATCAGGTCCACTGTTGGCAAATGCACTTGCAGGAGTTTTGCCAAGGTTAATTTGTTTAAGTGCAGTGCTTACCCATACCGCAGGGGTTTGATTGAGCGTATAACCGTTTGCATACAGAGTAAACAATGCAGAAACAAATCTGTTGTAGAAACGCAGATATTCTCGCTGTGAGAACTGCATTGCCAGCATAGGGTCTGTATCGCTTTGAACGGTGTTGATACCCACAGTGACGTTACTGCTGCTTAGTATCATTGGTTTAAGCATGGGCGCACGATGCTGTAATATGCTAAATCCAAGGCCTCGTATACGAGGTGTATCTCGCCAATTGTTATTACCTAATCCGTTACCAACAAATCCAGGTTGATTGGTTATTATTTCATCAAACTGTGTAATAAATTGGCTTTGCGAAATGCTATTGATTTGCGAGTTATTAGGATTTGCAGTAAGGTTAAGTGGTAACTCGTAGTAGCCCAGTAGGCCTTGCGGTACACCTTTGCTCCAACTGCGAATGTTTATCCTATCACCTGCCACTGCACTAACAGTAAGAGTAACAACTCTACCATTTACGGTATAGTCTGTGCCATTTACCAGCAATGTAGCAGCTTCATCTCTAATAAGAACCACATAGATACTGGGTAACACACCTGGATTTAATTCCGGAGTTTGGTCTATTGTAAATGTTTTAGTAGGTGCGGTTACAGTGAATGCATTTACAATATATTGTCTGCTGAGATTTGGAGCCACATACCATGCATTGTCATATACAGGACCGCTATCTAGATTGGACTGGTAATAGTAAAATCCCTCTATGTCAGTAATAACTGTATTGTACTGATATGTGTATACAGTTGAAACCATTGTGTTGTTGAACACATAATTTCCAAATTGGTTTGTTTTTGGACGTATTCCCAGTTCACTATCAAGTGTCGCATATTGGTCAACTGCGTAGGTGAAAATGGCATTACCGGTAAACGTACTACCCGGATACACACTTGGATCATTTAATGCGTTGCCATCTAAATCGTATAGTATAAACAATGGTGCCGCATATGGAACACGCTGTTGTGACAATGTCCAAGTTGTGCCATTGTACCAAAGTTGAGTATCACCGTACACAGTACCGCTATTACAAAATACTGTGTCACCTGTAACCGGCAACCCGCTGATTGCAGTTAATGTTATTGCACCATATGTATCAAGCCCGCCAACTTGATATATTTTGTCGTTTACAGTTATATCTGTATTTTGAGTAACAAGTATTGTGTCACCGTCTTTTAGCAATATACCATCAATAGTGACAGAGCTTAACCCAACAATATTATTGATGTCTGCGCTGTCAACTTGAACAGATCCGCTACTGGTATCAAACACATTGGTGGCAGTGGACACAACTGTAACAGGTAGTTTACCTCTCCATCCACTATTCATTAACTGTAAGTTACTATCAAATTCTATGATAGGCCTTGCTGCACGACTTTGAAAGCTATTGTTGATAACAGTATTAGATATGGTAAACACATCTTCGTGATACCAGCAGTTATTAGAACTCCATTGGTTGGTAGGATTTTGTGCTACACCCAATGTCATATAATCTTTTATTTCCGACAGTGTACCGGACATGGGCGGCGGTGTAATAAGCTGTATAGATCTGCCAACATTGTTAATGTATTTTGGTAAACCGTTTATTTCTATATCAGTATCATTTGTAAAGGTGACAATTAAGCCAGTTGTAAATGGCAAGCTACCGGTTATTAGTTCACCTGTGCTGGATAATTGATACAACCCTTCATAGGTATATTGAGGTTTACCTATTATATCAGCTGCACTGGTTTTATCTAGCAACAATATAGGAGAAGGTCCACTGGGCGACCAGTAGTATTTTGTGTAGTTAACTATTTTATCTAAATCTATAGGAGGAGACCAACTATAGTATTCTTGATCAAACAATCTACTGTGATTTTCGGTATTTGCACCATGAAATTTAAGTACATTGACAAAGTCATCATAAAACATAACATTGGTCAATGCGTTGCTGTTTGTATTTTTACTAACCGCTGTAGCAGGCAATTGATAGTCAAGTCTAGTTTTTGTAGACTCGCCCACATAAAAATCGGTAGCAGGATTATAATAAACAGGCTTACTACCTATATATGCACTGACAAATTCAACACTTTCCGGCTGGAATAAATGGTCAACTGTAGCTGCAAAAAACTTTGTCAGAGTTTCAGTCTGATTTACCGTCGGTAATAGTTTAATTGGACGTCTGTACTCAACCATTTGATAATCCTAGCTGTGCTTCTGTCAGACTGGCTACTATGACAATATTGTTAACAGTTGCACCGCTGATGAATATTTCATCGGGCTGTGCAATAATTTCAAACAGGTCGCCAAATCTTGCCTGCCCATTTACAGGAACAGGTACTATACTAGCTACAATAGTAGCTAGGTTTACTTGTATATATGTGGCCATTTCAGTAAAGAAGAAACTCTGACCAAAATCCCAATTAGTAAGTGCAAAGTACGCATCTATTTGTGACTTTACAAAACTCTTAACTTCATTGTCGCTATAGGTTGTACCTGCAACTTTGACTACTTTGAATATAACTTGATACTCTGGCAATGCCTGCGGACCGAACAATATCTTATATGTCACTGGGTGCCAAATAATCTGGTCCGTCATCATTTTGTATTGTTCAAAATAGCTGAATAGACCTTTCAGTGCTTCTGTTGTAGGCGGTGTTGGCTTAATTGCTTCACTGCCACCTATGCTTATCCAATTGCGCAAGTCTGCATTATATGTTGCAGTGAGAATATACGTGTCAATAATATTCATCAATGCAGGATTAATACGTTGATCATATGTTGCATAGTGTTTCCACAGATAATCTAAATCTGATCTGCCTATTCTTACTCTGTAATCAACTGTGACATCTACCAACACACCATTTACATACTGGTAGAATTTGCTGCCGTTGATTACAAATGCAACATCGCCCTCTATCCAATTGCCCAGCGGCGGCTGTGGTACAGATAACTGTGTGTCATAAATTCTAGCATCAGGTATCACTATAGGTTGATAATATTGATAACCTTCTGAGCTTGTATACCTTACCCAAAATACATACTTAGACGGCGGAGTTACATCAGGATTTACAATTTCAACAAATTGATCAGGGTCATCAGGTAATGGATAGTTATCGCTGCTCCAGAACGTAACTCTAACACTTGCAGGGTTTGTGTAACCGTCTGGATAGGTTTCTTGCCCGTATATTTGCCATAGGAAATCGTGCCCTAATGCAGGTGCCGGCGCGGGCGGTAGCGGTGCGCTGTTTACACCAAGAACATTGATATAATCAAATTTAGGTTTACCAGAAGCTTGATCAATTACAGACCCAGTATTGGCAACATAGAATCTAGTTTCGCTCACACTTTCAAATACATAGCGTTCTGCACGTTGTTGTATAATCCAGCTATTGGTATTATATATAACTTTTACTAGCCAACTGGCATCAAGATTTGTATTGGTGGTATTTTGTGCAAATGCCAAACTGAATTCAGGATCTGTACTTAAATTGGTATTGGTAATAACATACCATAGTTTTGCAGCAGGATTGTAACCGATACCAAATGTCTGTTTTGCAGACATAGCTGCGGCAATTTCAGTTATCTCATCAGACGTAAATGTAGTTGCAAATGCAGGACATACGCTGCTTATTGTGCTACCATCTTCGGGTGCGGCAGAAATAGATACCGCGCCTAATTTTGTGATTAATATACCTGTATCGTTTACACCTGTACCATCTGCCACAACACTTAAAACACTAGACCATGTTGTCACGTTAGAAGGACTAGTTACTTTTATCAAACTGCCTTGTGTTATATAATACTCTGCACTACCAGATGCAGCAGTAGGGCCAACTACAGATGCTGAATTAGTGATATCAGCTGTTAAACTAAACCAGCCTGTACTACTTCCAGTAGTGGCTGTTTGCCTGTTCCAGCTAAGACTAGAAACGGGGGAATAGCGTGTGAAATTTTTGTAATAAAAATTCTGTAATTCGGCAGCCATGGCATCGTAACCACTGCTGCCGCCGTTTACCATGGGCTGTATTTTATTGATAACAATTTCTTTGTTTGGTGCACCTAGTACAATCGTCACTTCTTGGCGATTTATATCGTACTCTTGATACAAGATACCGTCATTGGCAAATATATTTAAATTCTGGTATGTACCGGTCGGATCATTGATATCAATATAGCGACTTTGTCCACTGTAAGTTCTATTAACAGCTTTTACTTTTAATGCTTGACTACTTTGCAATGGGAATAGATTATAATCTTCACCGTTGACCATACGGTCTTGTGTGTAATAGACCTGTTCGGCATTCAATGCTATTTGTGCATTGGTCTGTGCTGCTTGACTATTAGCAACTGTATATTGCAACGACGAACTAACTGCTAAACTATATGTATTGTTAAGACTATCATTATACGCAAAGTTAAATTTAATGTTGGACATATCATTGGGTCTAATTTGGTATTGCAGACCATTGCTGACTCTATACCATGACCGCAAAAGTCCGGTCGGTACATTACCGAAATTACCGTCTGCAAAACGCAAGCTGATTTGATCAGATCCGTTATTATCTCTTGTTATAACAGAATATATGTCTCTGATATTTTTATCAAGGCTGTTATAAATTACATTAAAACCGTTGACACTTGGTACTTGTGTCCATTCTGTAGTTACCAATCCCGCGGTGTTAATGTTTTGTACCCAAACATCAGTCTGATTGACACCATCTACATTGATATCAATTATGCGATTAGATACCGGTAACTCCAATAGGTAATCACTATAATTCATAGTGCCTTGCTTAAAGAATAAAAAGAATCCAGTATTGGCACTGCCATTACCATTGCTGTCATTACGATAGATAATGTACCAACTGTTAACAGGATTGGGTGCCCGTTCATAAAAATAACCTGTACTACCCAATGTTGTATTTGTTGGTTGGCCTGCTGTATAAAAATCCGGATTTGCCAATTCAAAACTCATCGAATTGCCACCAATGGTTGCCGAGAATGGCAATACACTTGTAGGAATCGCAACATTATTAAGTGCATACAGTTCAGTTAAAATACCATTTACAGTACCACTTTTAGCAGGATTGCCGAAATAGTTTGTGGTATTCAACGAAGCATTTAGCACCAGTATAAATTGTTCCTGCCAGTCTGGATTATTCTGGTCATTCCAGTTGATAGGAGTGTTTTGTAAATTTAAACCGTTGGCATCGTATACAGGTTGATTGCTTAATATCTGTGTTATTTTCAATAAGCCTGTTGCAGGTATGCTGCGCTGTGGCTGATAGCTAAGCATACGTGCAAGACGGAATATGCTTTCTCGACGTTGTGCAGTATCTAAGAAATTTTCACGTGTGTTAAGATCCATCCTTAACGCAATACTTTGTCCAAGATACGCCAACAGATCGATGATGGCTACAAATTCGCTAGATTCTGTCCAGTCGTTAAAATCTTCCGGGTAGTTCAAGCGTATATATTCTACCATAGCATTGCGTATGGTATTAAAATCATATGCGTTGAAATTTACTTGAGTAAAGGCAGTATAAATTACCTGCCAGTCTTCAGCTGCAAATAATTGTTTCTGTCTTTGCTGTTGACTAACTGCCATTTTATTCCCCTATCACGCCATTGCCACTGCTCTACGGTCAAACTCTACACTAAAAGAGTCTAACACATTATATGGCTGATATAGCAGTTCCATTTGTACTATAATGCCTTGATTGAACTCGTTCACAGTTATACTTTGTAAAATTACACGAGAATCTGAATTTATTACTTTTGTGCATTCTGAAACTATTGCATCTCGTACAGCTTCGTCGAACGGTTCAAACAGTAGATTCCAAATTGAACAACCAAATGTTGGCATCATAACCCGCTGTCCAGGTATAGTATTAAAATGATTAAGCAAGTCTCGCTTGATAAGCGGAATATCAGCAAACTGCTGTTGCTTGCTGTTGGTTTCTATAGTACTGTAACCAACAAAAATCTTTGACTGCTGTAGTATTGCCATATTCTAATGTAACCATATACCTGTATATGCAGTATTTAGTTGATAAAATATAGCTAGTTTTAATAACAGTCTGTTAGTTTACGAATATGATCCAGATGGGTTTATAGGCTGGCCACCACTGAAGTTCTGCCATTCTGCTGCACGTCTAGTAACCAGTGCCGGCAAGGATTGTTTTGTACCTTTTATAGTAGCATAATGATATGATTGCCATTCTGTACCAACGTTGTAATCACCTGTGTTTAATTTTGCAAAAACCGATTTTGGATAACCAACGTTATAAACCAACGAAAACAACATATCAAACTGAGTTTGACTTATAGGCACTTTACACCAAGTACGTATTTGTTGTTCACGAGGCGCGGCGTCGGTCCTAAACAATCCAGTTATTTCATCTGCACTCAACGGTCCTGCATTCAATGATCGTTTGGTTCCAAGTATATTAACATACTGTCCTGCAAGTTCATCAGGCAATAAATCATGTCCATACCCAATTGCAGGATGTCCAACATCGTCGTATAGTGTTGACCTTGCACCTTCATTGCCAACCAAGAAGTTAACGCCCGCAGGACTGAGTGACAATTGTCCAGCAGGTACTTGTTGACCGTTTGGCGGACTTACATATGTATATTGCGGCTGTCCTTTTGAATCATATCCGGTTCCTGTGTAATAACCTGCTTTACTGTTAGGATTAGGACTACCTAACAAATCCAGTGGCCGTGCTGCACCGGATGTCGATGCACCCGACGGTATAGATAGTCCATTTGAATCAAACACAGGGCCGGATTCCACACGGCCTTGTGCAGATTGTCCGGTACCTCTGTTAGCATATGGTTCATGATATGCAAGTGCGCTAAGTATGGTATTCTTTACGACAAATCTAAATTGTCCAGGCGCTAACACTTCATTATCTTGCTGGAATGAATCTATTGGTTCTTTGGCCGATGGTGCAGATAATGCACCCGACGCAGCAGGGCCGTTTATATCAACTCTAGTTCCTTGTAATACCATGTTAGCAGATGTTCCAAGACTCATTAATCCGTTACTTTGTAATGTAAGATAACCACCAACTGCCACATCATAGCTACCATAACTGTAATCAAACAAGCTGGTTTTTGCAGTACGAGCTGTTCTGCCGTCGCTGGTTTGATACATATCTCGATTAGCATACAAATGCATGTCTTTAACAGCATTTATCATTATCATACCGCCGTCGGTACTATTGTAATTGGTAGTAGGTTGTTCTGTATTGTTAGGTGTAACTTGCAATGTACCTGTAATCACACTGGCATTACTTGCAGCACTGTGATTACCAGGCTGAAATGATACATTAAGTAGTGTATAATCACCATCAGTACTGAAACTTGCAAGCTGTACACCGACAGTGGGATTGTTGACTGCTGCGGTACTATTTGTATTAGGAGTGTTATTTGGCGCATTTGTTTGTGTAGCAATAGTGGCATTAACGTTATTTGCTAATTCTGTATAGTTTTTTGGATGTACACCGTCAGTTGATGCGCCGATATCCGCTACGTTATCCCCTTTACCTTTAGCAAATCCATATACCACTTCTCTACGTAAAGTATCTTTAGGCAATATCCATGTATAGTTTTGTGCATTCAAAGAAGTTCTAATTGAGAATAGATTGGATGTCAGTAGGCCTTTGCCGCTATTGGTAGTCACATCGTCATTGCTGCCTGCACTGACTACTGCCCATTGTGCATTTTGTATACTGGTATTATTAGCCGCAGATGATGCTATGGCAGAACTTGTCGCACTGACTGTTGCAGATGTAACTACACCCTGCCGTAGATTTGCCAATGCAGGTCCTGTACCAACTGCTATACTATCACCCACAACAACAGTGGGCTGGCCACTACCAGCCACATCTGGCACTGGTACTGTACTAGGCTGTGTATTGGACGTATACGGCGAGTTGTTTACGTTGTTTACAACATGTGCACCGTTCAATCCTTGTCTAGCAGAAACTCCGCCAGCGGCTGCGCCATACCATTGGCCCCACCCCCCTGTTACAGCATTGTTTAATGCAAAGCGTATTTGGTTTGTAATACCATCTTGTGTATTGTCAGTCATCAGCGACCGGCCTGTTTGCGATTCATATGCGTTACCAAGACCGACGCCTGTGAAAAGCTGATATGGACCAAACGATGCTTCGCGCCCATTATAGGACCCGTTACCCGATCGCGGTACCAATGATTGATACGACCCTGCACCTTCGTGTCTGAAAACGTTAATTGCAACGTTTGGATCTATACCACGCAGTGTTGCTTCATTACTAATAATACTTTCGATCTCAGATTGCGACATATTACTAGGATAACCGGAAACTGGCCCGGTAGTAGGCGGCGCAGTATTGGTTACAGGATTTGCCCAAGGTATACCACTTATATTCATACCTTGTACAAATGTGCCTGTGATAGATGAAGTTGGTACTTTAATTGTCACAGTAGAATCATTTACACCAATTGCAGGTACTTGTGCAGTATTGGTAGTGGTAGCTGTTTGAGATTGTCCAGTTGTATCAGCAGTGCCTTGTGTGGATCTGGTACCCACTTCACCACGAGCTTTCATGTATATGCTGCGGCCAGCTTCTATACGTACATCAATATCTGCACGCAAATTCAATGTACCCTGGCTGCGTATATTAATATCAGCGGCAGAGTATGCAGTTATAGTACCATCTGCACTCATTTCAATCCAGTTGTTACCGTCTCTGGTAGTCATATAAATGAGACCTTCTGTATCATTTATTAACACTTGTGTACCAGTTTGTGTACGCATTCTAATGTATTTGCCACTTGGATCATCATCAAATACCATCTGACTGCCACCGGGTGTCAATATACCAAATACTGCGTTAGGTGGGTTGTTTGATCTTGCAGTTGCAGTGCTTAATCCGCGGATGTCATCTTTGTCCAAACCTTGTATTTTTAGTGCATCCGACAATGGTGTATATAAAGGACGCTTTGGGTTAACAGTATTGAGATTTGGATCTAACTTATTATATTCTGAAACTGGTAGACCATTACTTTCAGGTGTACCTGCTAAGCCAGGTACCATGAAGTTCATGTATTGTTGATACAAGCAACCAAACCAAATACCTCTACCCGGGTCACCATTTATAAAGCAGCAAATTACTTCATTTTCCAAATTTGGCGGCACAAACCAGAATCCGTAACTACGTTGACTATCAGTCCAAGCTGTGCCAGATGTATTGTTGTATGGATTCGTAGCACCTGCAAATGGACTTGCATAGTTCATAGTAAACCATTGACTTTCGTCATTTGGATCACCACTTACTTCTGGTATCCATACTCGCAATCTGCCCATACGCTGTGTGTCATCTGTACTTTTAATGAACCCAACATATATTTTATCAAGTTGCGTAGCACGGCCATCGGGTGCAAGCGTGTATGCTTTTGGGCTAGTGATAGTTCTTGACGGAATTGGCATTAAAATATCCCAGTATATGTGTTTCTATATAAATTTATCACTAAACTCAATATAGTTGTGAAATTATCTATTAGGACGATTATCTGTATTTGGATTCGGTGCAGCCGGTAAACTACCAGGTGTGGCTGTGCCCGGTCCAACAGACGCTGCGGTTGGAGCAGTTGTTGTAACATCCTGTCTATCTCTCGATGTATTAGGACTAGATCCAGGCTTACTATCTGTCAATACATCCCTTGAACATTTCAAAGTTTGAGTAAATTTGCCACGATTGAAAATATTTGTGATGTTATTAACCACATATAAACCTGTAAAGAAATCTGCGCCATTTTGATCTGAGACTGCCAAACCTGTATCTTCGTTAATCAGTACACCTGCCCTAAACTCTAACAGTATTTCGTTATCGCCCCCGAGATATGAGGCATTGTTTACCTGCGCTCCATTGCCAGTCGAACGTTGAGTACCAACTAATTCTTCTGCAAGTGTATCTTGAAAAATATTACCAATTGGTATCCACCATGGATCTCCCCTGATCGTTAGATCTATATTTAAAAATGCAGCATTTTGATACAGGTTTCCAATAATAGCACCCACCCATCCTGTTCCAGGTACAAATGCATTTGGATCAGCCACCGATGTTAATTTATTTTGATCTGCGTTTTGTCTAACTTGTTGCTGGCTAGGTTTAGAGTCGAACATACCTGTTACAGGCAACATAGAATTTGCAGTAGGCGGTGTTGCATCTTCCGCAAATCTATTAGATAATGCACGTTGACGTTCGGTCAATAGTTTAGTAGCACTTTGTACATTTGAAAACAATTCAGCTTCTGTTTTGGCAATTATTGATTTTGTTATATCACCTGCATTTAAATTCAAAGACAATGTGTTATTAAATACAATATTACTTTTATCTGCACTGGTTGACGGGGTAGTTATATTCAATGTATTAGCCAGTTTAGTTACTTGGCTATTAATTTGATTAGTTAACAACTGCTGTTCCTCTGCCACAGCAGATTTTATAGTTGTTATTGCAGTTGTAATTGGACTTGCTAAATTATCAAGTACATTGGATGCAGCATCTAATATATTCAATACACCGGTTGGCAATAACTTAGTTCTGTTTAGTAATCCTTTAACTTGCTGAACACCCACACTATTAATATCAATAACAGGACCTTGAGTATATTGGTCGTAGCTGTTACTTTGTATCCATGTAGGTTGGCTAATAGTCCAAAGATTCTGTAAATTAAAATCAAATTTTAAAACTTCTGTGTTATTACCTGTATAGATATACTCATATTTTCTAGCAAGTCTATTATTAGATAGTAGATAGTTGAGTTTATTTTGTTTAGTAGTAAGATTCTGCACTGCTTTAACTGTTTCCATGTCAGTATAAGATTTAACACTTTCAGTTGGAATAAGCATATATGTTATATTTTGCACATAATCTTTAGTTACAGGGTCGACAAGTCTAGTTTGATCTAATTCAACCTTGGGATAAACAGTTACATATCTTATCATACCCTGTTCAGCTAAGCTAGCAGCACCGGGTGCAGGTGAAGTCTCACCTGTTATCCATTTTTGAGCTTCTTGACATAGATATATAACAAAGTCTACAACAGTTTCAACACTTTGCCCCCTGTTTATAGTGACAATTGTTTTGCCGCCTTGTAATTCAGCATACATTGGTGCATTTCGTGAGTTTTGTTTCAACACATCTGGATTACGCAGTGTCCACGATTTCCACTCGTTTGGTATTTTAAATGTATAATTGTTTCGTTTTAAACCGTCTTGATTTATATTAGATTCCATATTATTCCATTTTTGTTCGAACTTTGTAAAAAATTCGCCCAATGTACTTGCATCAATGGACGTGTTAGATGGTGGTGTAGACACTGAGTTAAATTCTGCCCATACAGAATCGTTTATTATGTTAAGAGTATATGTTGTTCCTATATGGCTGCTATCAGCAGCAATTTCTATTATTTTAACTCTGTTCAAACTATAAAATAAGTTATTGGCTGCTATTGTACCGTCTTCATTATATCCTGTGAACCATATTTCTATAAAATATGGGCATTTAATATGATTAACAACTTTTAATTCTTTTGCAGAATAATACATCTTATCTAGTAGTGTTATACCTAGCGGCTCATTTATAACAAGCGTATAATTTGTATTTGACCACATATTACGTTTATTTGCATTGGCATTCCCCGCAGCTTGTGCAGTTAACGATATAATGTTAAATCCTGCTGTTACACCAGATTCTGCAATAATAATTTTATTTAACCCATTACTATTAGGATTAGAATTATTAATACCTGTATATGCTTGTACATCATTGGTCATAAAAAATCTAATATGATATGCATAGTTTGCATAGTCATTCAATGAATTAGTTTTAACATTTACTAAACTACTAAGTCCATTAGAGGCCCAACTTGTTGTAGTATTAAAGCCGTTGGCTGCACCAGATAATAATCCTGATAATCCTGATAATCCGTTAGAACCAGATGCTATTAAGTTATTAAAGTTGGTATTTGCGATACCCTTTAATGTAGATGTTAAGTTATTTTGTATATTTGAAAATTCGGTATCTATTGCAGTTCTGATAGAAGTGCCGATTGCAGAAGCATCAATTTTAATAGGATTTAATGGTTTGATTGCATCGGTAACTTTATTTACAACGTTATTTGCAATATTGTTTAAATTGAATGTCATCAGACCAATCCTGCTAGAGATTCTTTCTGCGGGACAAATATAGTAATATTAGCTAGAAAATCCCAAATTGGATCTTTAATTACATTTGGATTTCGCAACATAAAGATCCACCAAAGTTGAGTCGTACCATATTGTACATATGATAACAAATCCGGCCTGTATTGATATTGTGCATCCAATTGCACTAATAAATCTGTACTTTGAGGATTTATATATACACCGTTCCAGAATCCTAGATAGTTTACATATTGAGTAACTTGCGGAGTAGAAATATATGGACTGGTGCGTTGATAATTTACAGTACTCATATCCAGCGTCCTTGTGTCATCAATTTACCTGTTCTGAAACTGTCAAGATTAAAACTACGCAGTCTGGTTGCAGTATTTTGTACTGTGATGTCGACCATCAAATTAAACACAGACGGCAACCAAATATAACCATCATTTACATTTGTTAAATCTTGTCTATACATACGAGTAGCTATTAATGTAGAATTTGCACTATTGAGAAAACTATTAATAGAAGGTGTTACTTGCAATTGACTATAACCTGGTATATTTGTAGTTGTTTGATTGCCAGAGTATGTTTGTATATTAGACAAATCTACAGGTACATAATCTATATCGTTGGGTAAACTAACTGTAAAATTAGTTACAATAACTGGCAATTGGTTAAACATATATTGTCCGTATGCATCGAATAATAGCACAGGGGGTGGGACGCCTGCATTGGGGTCGCTAGATCCAAAATGCATTTTTGTTACTGTTCGTAAAAAATGTATAGCTGCAATTGCATATATACCATCTTGCTGATTCTGTATACTAAAATCGCCAGACACTTGAAGTTTTGTAGATGGTGTGTTTACATATGCCTGTATATCTTGGTTAGTATGTACCAATTCCATTGGACTATAATTTACAGCCTGCGACCATGTTATTGTAGGTTGGTATGGCCATATCATGCCATTGGTATTACGCAACGGTTGTAACAATCCGTTTGACCCATATACTTGCATTGCAGCAGCAGGCTTGGGTCGTAAACGAACTCTGCGACCTTGTGCATCGCTGTTGTTACTGGTATTAGGAGACTGTGTGCCTGTAAAAGGCACTGCCATACCACCCAATTGCGACAAAATGTCTGCCATTTATAAAACTCCATTCTTAGTATTTATGGTGATATTTTTGAAGTATTTTTGCCATGTACATAGCTAATATGCAAAATAAATATGCAACCATTGTTTGTTATTTGACTTCATTGGTAAAAATTCAGCAAAGTTAATTTACATGTAGATGGCAATCTACCAATAGTTTGGATAATGTGTAAACATGGCAGTAGTCGCTAAAATAAAATACTTAACTAATAAAGACTTGCTAGAAGAAATACATCGTAGTAAGATTTCCTATTGCGAATTTTTAGAATCCAGACATACCGCGTATGATTTCATTGTAAGTGATATAACTCAAGTTACCACTCAACGTATTGATGATGCAAGGCAAAAACGTGTGGATGTTTTTATTGCAGCAGAACGCAAAGCACAAATTGCTGCTGGTAATAAATCGCCCGTGATCAATTACAGTTTAGACGATGTACAACGTAAAGATATTGTAATACGAGTGATGACATTTGACCATATACCGATAAATGAAGAAAAGTTAGCAAAAGCCAAAAACGAAGCCGACAGACATTTGAAATGTAATTTTCCACCATTCCAACATTTTATCTATGACGACGAACAGTTTGTATGTGTGGGAAAAAGTCACTGGCAAGGCGGATTACAAAACGGGCATTTTTCAAACAGTCACGGCAAAATGAGCAACAAACTGGCAATGATGTTTATGAAGCTGGTAGAAAGATACGGACACAGGGGCAACTGGCGTGGCTATACCTATATAGACGAAATGAAAAGCCAAGCACTGTTACAGCTAAGTCAAATAGGACTACAATTTGACGAAAGCAGGTCGGACACACCGAATCCGTTCGCATATTATACAGCAGCCATAACCAATAGCTTTACCAGAGTGCTTAACATAGAAAAACGAAATCAAAATATCAGAGACGATATCCTGATTATGAACGGTGCTACTCCCAGCTATACAAGACAAACAGAACATGACATGATACGTATGGCACAACAGCATGCAGAAGCTATGGCAAAGCAAGCAAAAATAGCAGAATCAGACACTTCTGACGACAATGGTTGATACTTTGCGCATAATACCTTATGCTGTTATATGACTAAAAACATAGATTTCACTAATACTATTGCATTAATTGCATACCAATCGCCGCTGATAAATAACATTCATTAGTACAGATGGTATGCAATATGATATACAAACAAGATTACTTTGGGTACGTCTATGAATGGACAAATATTAAAAACGGTAAAAAATATATAGGGTCGCATTTCGGTGCAGTTAATGACAACTATATAGGATCCGGTACACTCTTTAAAAGAGAATATAAAAAATATCCTGATAATTTTACCATGATTGTATTAGAATACATTACTGTAGATGATAGAAATTTAACATTTAAATGTGAACAAAAATGGTTAGATACAATACCTGACATTCAAAATAACAAATTATATTATAATATGAACAATAACGCAGTAGGCGGTTGGATTTTTATAAAAAATGATCATATTACTAAAAGATCTAACACATTAAAAACTAATCACAGTTTGCATGGGTTAAGTCAAAAAGAACGAGATTCATACAGTATTAAAATACAAAGCAGGCTAGATAGAATTGCTAATAGCGGTTTTACTGTTAATGAACAACAGCAGCATGCCAAATATGGATATACAATAGAGGTAACAGATCTCGACGGTAATGTTACGACATACTCATCTTGTAAAAAAGCAACCAAAGAGCTTGGAATAGATATCGAATATGGGCGCAAAGTTTGTTTGACAAAACCTATGTTCAAAGGGTACATTATAAAAACTGTCAGTAATCCTGTTATAGACTGCAACAAAAAATGGAAATGATGAAAAAATCTGTAGACTTTTCAAATACAATGGTTTTTGGTGATATACATTACGGTATGCGTAATAATTCAAGAGATCACAATGACAGTTGTGAACGTTTCATCAAATGGATGATAGAGCAAGCCGAAGAACGCAATATCAAGAACTGTATATTTTTAGGAGATTATCATCATGTGCGCAGTACCATCAACGTAAGCACGTTGAATTATTCAGTAAGCGGTCTCAAGTTGCTAAACAGCTACTTTGACCATGTGTGGTTTCTTCTTGGCAACCATGATCAGTTTTATCGTGACAAGAATGAAATACACAGCATACCTTACATTACCGAATATCCCAACATTCATCTTATGGATACTATGACAGAAGTTGACGGTGTCAGCTTTGTGCCCTGGATGGTCGGTGATGACTGGAAAAAGGTGCAGAAGATTAAATCACCGTATATGTTCGGTCACTTTGAATTGCCGCGATTCAAAATGAATGCAATGGTAGAAATGCCGGATCATGGACAGTTGAACGAAACACACTTTGTTAATCAAACGCAAGTGTTTAGTGGACACTTCCACAAGCGTCAAAACAAAGGCAAGATTTGGTATACAGGTAACTGCTTTCCGCATGACTATGCAGATGCATGGGACGACGAGCGAGGTGCAATGTTGTGGACACCAGGCAATGATCCCAAGTTTATTGCATGGCCAGGTGCTCCCAAGTACCGTACACTAAACATGAGTCAACTGCTAGATGATCCTGCCAAGTTTGTAGACAACAACACGTTTGCACGTATTGCAGTAGATATAGATATAACACATGAAGAAGCAAACTTTGTTAAAGAACTAATTGAAACTGAAATGAATGCCAGAGAAGTATCATTGCAAGTTACAAAAATAGATGAGACCACACAATTAGATGATGCAAATATCAATTTCGAAAGTGTTGATACGATTGTAATCAGTCACTTGCAAAGTATAGAAAGCAATACAATTAACAAGCAGCAATTAGTAGAAATTTATCAGAGCATTTAAGCATGTTAAAAATTAAAAACATATCACTTAAAAACTTCCTGTCTGTTGGTGCTGTTACTCAAGTAGTAGAACTAGACCGTAATGGTCTTACGCTTGTGCTAGGCGACAACTTGGACTTGGGAGGTAATGGTTCGCGTAATGGTGTAGGTAAAAGTACAATTTTACAAGCTATCAGTTACGGGTTGTACGGTGATGCACTTACTAACATTAAAAAAGATAACCTTGTAAACAAGATCAACGGCAAAAATATGGCTGTTAGTATCGAATTCGAAGTTAATGGGCATACACACAGAATAGAACGTGGTCGCAAACCTCAGTTTTTTCGTTGGATGGTTGATAATAAAAACAATGCCGGCGAAGATGCAACTGATGAAGCACAAGGCGATTCGCGTGATACACAGCCGGCTATCAATCGTGTAATTGGCATGAGCCATACACTGTTTAAACACATTGTAGCACTTAACACCTACACAGAACCATTTTTAGCAATGGGTGCTGGCAAACAACGAGAAATAATCGAAGAGCTGCTAGGCATTACTATGCTTAGCCAAAAAGCTGAAAATCTCAGAGAGCTTATTAAAGCTACAAAACTACAAGCAGATCAAGAAGAATTTAGGATTAGAACTGTAAAAACTGCCAATGAGAAAATTGAAAAGACAGTTGCAGACTTGCAGACTCGTATTAATAACTGGGACATAAAGCATGAACGTGACATCAGTGATTTAGAACTTGCTATTCAGCAATTAGAAACACTTGACATTGATAAAGAACTTGCTGCACACAACGATGTAGAGATTTATAGAGAACTCAGCGCCGGTATCGCACAGTACAATAAAGATATTGCTGTAAAGAATAGGCATATCAGTCAACTAGACACACAACTAAATGCACTTATTAGCCAGTATTCCAAAGCACAAGGACAAGAATGTCCAATGTGCGGCAGTGGCATTAAAGGTCATACTCATGCAGATATTGTAGGTGAGTTAGAGCTACGTATCGGCAATCTTGATACACAAATTGGCGTAGAACGTAAAGATGTAGAAGATTTAACTGTACAACTTGATAGCATGTTACCTGTGTTTGAAAGTATGACAAAACCCAATGTATTTTATCCAACTCTCAAAGAAGCACTCAATCACAAAAACACTGTAGATTCACTACACAAAGATCTATTACGCGAGCGTAATTTAACAAATCCCTATTTGGATCAAGTTGACAGTTTGCAAAACACTGTACAGCCTGTAAGTTATGATGAATTAAACTCAATTAACAAAGCAAGAGAACATCAAGAGTTCTTGCTGCGGTTGCTGACCAATAAGGATAGCTTTATTCGCAAGCGTATCATTGATCAAAACCTGTCATATCTCAACAGCAGGCTTAACGATTACTTAGACAAGTTGGGATTGCCACACAACATAAAATTCCTGAACGATCTTACCACTGAAATCAGTTTGCTAGGACAAGACTTGGACTTTGACAATCTCAGCAGAGGTGAACGTACACGATTGATACTGGGACTCAGTTGGAGTTTTAGAGATATATTTGAAAATACCAATCAAGCTATCAACTTGTTGTTTATAGACGAACTGTTAGATAGCGGATTAGATCCAGCAGGACTTGAATGTTCTGTTGCAGTTCTTAAAAAGATGGATCGAGAACGCAATAAAAATATATTTGTTATTAGCCATAGAGAAGAACTAATCACAAGAGTAAGCAACGTACTAAGTGTTATAAAAGAAAATTCATTCACGTCATTTAGTTTCGACCATGAGAGTGCTATATAATACATAGTGAGGTTGTATTAATGGTAGTAAATGGTAAAGCAAAAGGCAATACGTTCGAAAGAAAAATAGCCAATTTGCTAAGTGCTAGATTTGAATCGCGACTTGGAGTAAAATCAGGTTTTAGACGCAATCCAGATTCTGGCAGTTTTTTTGGAGGTTCCAACAAAACTAGAACTGAAGAATACAGTATGGATTATGCAGTGTTTGGCGATCTTATTTGTCCTAGGAATTTCGCATATAGTATAGAATGTAAACACTACAAATCACCTCCCAGTGTACAAAGCTGGATAAAACACACAGTATCTCAATGGGATACATGGTTGGGTCAAGCAGAACAAGATGCTGCTGCCAGTAGTAAAGAAATGGTACTAATTGTTAAATACAACAATGTAGATATCATTGCTTTTCTTAAACAGCCAATTACGGGAAAGTATCATAATAGATACAAGGACTACTATATGCATACGTTAGATGACTATCTAGCTCAGCCAGACAATCATTTTTTCTTAGACGACACAGTTAACTTGACAGACATACCTATCACAAGCAATGCTATATTAACAGCAACGGAGAACAACATTGGCCATTAAGAAAACAACCAGCAAGTCAACAGTTGCCGTAACTGAAGAAGCGCCAGCTAAGCACTGGTTTCCAGCAGAAGCAAAAACTGCAACTGCTGCAACTACTCCTGCTCCGGCAGTAGTTAAGAAAAGTCCATGGCAACGTCGACCAGCGATGGTTAACTACGGTACTATTGCCGGTCCATGCTATAATATGAAAACTGAATTCCATAAAATACTAGATAAAAAATACAAAGAATTAACTGACGAGCAACGTATTGCTCTATGGTCAGTTGTTGGCACATTAATGATCACAGAAGACCGCTCAAAGCTATCTCAAATTATTGAACAAGAACTTATCAGATCATCAAGCCCAAAGTAAGCTAACAGTTCTTACTTTTCAAATCCCAAAATTCTACTCTACTATTGCATTTATATTGGCTCTATAATGGTGGTGTCACCACCCAGTGAAAGGATAACGGCAAGGTTATCACACTCACTGTTACAGGGATTCTACTGCACAGCCCTGGCCGAAAAAATCAGAAAAAGGATTACAGTAGCCGTCTGACTGGCTTTCTGTAATGCAGTAATGGTCTGGCCGTTTGACTTTACTGTAGCTTGGGTAAACACCCATAACCGAGTATTGAGGTATAGACTCCTCAGAGGATCGCATCCGCAAGCTGGAATTAGGTACTCCGCCAGCTGCCCGCAAGGCAAGGATGAAAGGGCATGATCGTCATTCTAACCAGAAAGACCTTTTCATTTTACTCCCCTGTAAAGGGAGTGATATGAACACAAATCTACCAGAAATACATAAGAACTTAATAATTAAAGAAAATGTTAAATGCGATAGCATTTAACTGATGAGCGTTTACGCTCAGCACAGATACTCAGGATTAGACAATCCAAAAAGAATTATAACATAGATCCCTTCTTGGGATTCATAGCATCAAAGTGCTTTTGTATCACAGTCATCAAACTACGTCTTTGATCCACTGTAAGCAACCACGCATCGTTATAATCAAGACCCCCATTCATGTAATATACTAAATTACCAATGTCAGTATCTATGATTTCCCTGTTAGATTTAAGAACTGATAACATTTCATATATCTGCTCAGGGCTAGCGGTCATCACTGTCGAGAGAAAAAAAGCGCAGGATCGAAATTCAACGCCTCCGTCCATGTATGATCGCAATTTTGGCACTGTGCATTTGTAGTTTTAGGTGGTCCTAAATCGTTTAATGCAGCGACTGCTGAAATAATTGCATCTGATATACGTTTGTTAACATTTGTAAGCCATTCTGCTATGTGATCTTTATCGGTAACAGATAATTGATCTTTACCTAATATTTCTATCTTAGTGACAGAATCTGCTATTAACCTGAATGTTAATCTAGACATTTTTTCTACACTTCTCGCAAAAACATCTGCTTTTACTAGACTGTCGGTTGATTCTGTATCATTATCTATGGCACTTAGTACTTTACGTTCTTCTAGCTGACGTTGAATTAATAAACTACGCATTTCAAATGTATATGGTTTCACATATACTCTGATATCACTGTCTATGTTTACAACAGCATCGCTATCTTCTACATAAGTCATACTGTCAATGAGGTGATTACATTGCATCTCAAATGTATTTTCGTGACGACATTTTTCGCATATGCGAGTAATTTCGTATTTTCCATTATTAGATGCAGATTTAATGCCAACAAACAATGCGTCTAAATCAGGCTGTAGTAGATTCTTAACGTCGTGTACTTCCGGTATACAGCTGGTTATTACAGTTTCTAATGCATGCCCATTGAATAATGCGTCAGGCGTGTTCAACATGATTTCGTCTATGGCGGTTATACCAAACACCTGAACTTCTTGTCGCTCGTTAAATGTTACTTCTCCTCTGGTATACCATTTTCCCAGTGTAGGCAATTTTACCCACATTGCCGGACGTCTGAAATACCTTTGTAACGGATTAGTTGACATGATTTGTTCTCCATAAATATCTTATACTGTCTTGGTGTATATCGATACTGTTGATATTTACCTTTGATTTTAATACTTTTTGAAAGAAATTATACATGGCTGATACACCTGGACTGTCATCAGAAGACGCTAAAAAAATAGCAGATGCACTACGAGCCAGTACTAATACATCATCTGCCACATCAACTGCTGTTGATAGAGGCTTGTCTGGCTTGTCTGGTATAATAGGAGAAGGTGTTACTCTATTATCTAGCATGGCAAAAGGTGGCAGTTCAGGTTTGGATGCCACAGCAGCTCTTATAAACAGTAAATTAAAATTAGTTGGTAATATATTAACAGGTGTTGCTGCACAAGCAAGTGCTGCGGCAGATGCCATGTTTGAAATGTATGACAGCGGTGTTGTCATGCGTGCAAATCAACTTACACAGTCTATGCAGGCATTTGGCACAGACCTTACTGGCATAACAAAGTTAATGACCAAACATGGTCAAGTAATAACCAGCATGGGTATTGCTAAAACAAATGCATTAGGACAAGCATTTACAGAAGCAACCGCTGGCGGTACGCAACTTGGCATGACACAGGAGCAGGCCAACGAAACGCTGCTTACATATACAGAAATACTAAACACATCTGGTAGATTACGTAACTTAAATGAATTAACAGTTGCAAATGGTGCAAAAGAATTTGCAAACCAACTTAATTTAGCATCACAAGCAACCGGTAAAAACAGAGAACAGATTCAGCAGGAAATAAAAGATAGATTAAAACAAAACGACATTGCATTCCTTAGACTACACCTATCACAAGAAGAAAACGATAAACTTACTAGAAATCAACAACAGTTGGGAAAATGGGGTGACGTAGGTAAAGATTTCTTCAATCAGATAGCGGCATTTAAAACTCAAGGATTTTCTGCTGTTGCACCCAAATGGGTAACTGCATTAGGCGGCCAAGGTCGAGAACTGTTCGAACGTTATAGCCAAGCCAATACCGAAGAGGAAATGGATGCAATCATGCAGGAGATTGCAACTTCGATTCGAAATAATCCATTAGATATTTCACAAGGTGCAAATAGTTCCAATGTTGATGCAACTGGCATACAAGGTGGATTTACACAGCAAGCGGATATATTAAAAGGTTTAATAACAGATGCAGCAGCAAATAACGGTCAAGCTGCACCGATAGATGATTTTGCTGCAAAACTAAAAGAGCAACAGCAAAATCTAACACAGTCTACATATAAAGTGCAAGGTGCAATGATAGATTTATCTATTGTAACTGCGCAAAATCTAATGCCCAAGCTGCAACACTTTGGAACAGAGATTAAAAATCTGTCTGATGATATGGCGGGTATGGCAAGAGGTACACTGGGTACTAATGTATTAGATAATTCTATTGTTGAAAGTATCGCAGGCGCAGCGGGTATAATGGCAGTTACATCTCTGTTACGAGGAAGTGCAATTGCACCAGGTAGACCTGATAGTGGCGGCGGTAACGGCCGTGGTACTGCTGCTGCTAGTGCAGCAGAAGCAGAAGCTGCAAGAGCAGAAACATGGTTCGCAAGACTAGCTAGAAATCTCAAATTATTAACAGGTGGTTATCTGCTTGAACAAGCAGGTGGTGTTGCAAAAGGTGCCGGTTATGAACGATCTGGTGCCGCAGCCGAAATTGGCGGCAGTGCAATTATGGATACTGCAATAGCAAGAGCACTGATAAAAAATCCCTATCTGGCTATGATAGCAGGTGCGTCAGTTGCGGCATATACTAATATGGATAATATTAGTACATTGTTAGGCTTGGGCGGCAATGCAAATTCAATTGCGACACCTACACCAACTGTATCTTCTACTACAACTACTGCATCAGATGGTACAGAAACAATCAATGCAACTGCTGTACCACCTGAACAAGAATTGGCACAGTCTATTACTGTATTATCAGCAGAAATAGAATCTGCACATATGGATAGTAATCGTCAAGATATATCTATGAATGCTAAATTTGACAAAATGGTAGAATTATTAACTACTCTTAACACAAATATAAATGATCAAACAATTATTTTAAAGAATGCATATAGTAATGGTACTGGTAATGTCTATCCATAATTAGGATAATTACCAATAATACGTATACAATAAATATCCAGACAACGCAAGGCGATAACATGGCATCGTGGAAGAAATACTTTTCGGCAGTTCCAACTCAAGCAAGGCTACAAGCCAAACTTGATCAATGGAATAACGACGGCGATGGTAAGCCTAGTAGCAGTAGCAAATATTCTAGCTATCTACCAGAAGTATATAGTGGTGCACCTAACCGTGTAGAACGCTATGTACAATACGAACAAATGGATCTTGATAGCGAGATTAGCCGCGCACTAGATACCATTAGCGATTTTAGCACACAGAGTTTTGAAAGTGGTGAAGAACCATTCAAAATTACCTATAAAGGCAAGTTAACAGAAACTGAAATAAAGCTTGTAACTGAAACTCTTAGTCAGTGGTGCAGTCTTAACAAATGGCAACAGCGTTTGTGGCGTATGTTCCGTAATGTTATCAAGTACGGCGACCAAGTATATGTGCGTGATCCGGAAACATTCAAACTGATTTGGATAGATCCTACCAAAGTTGAAAAAATCATTGTCAACGAAGACAAGGGTAAAAGCGTAGAACAGTATGTGATACGTGATATGGATTTCAATCTTACTACACTGGTTGGTTCCAACATGCTGGTACATGACCAGTACAGTTTCCCGGGTGGCTATCCACGTAGTGGTAATCCGGCAGCCGGTGCAGGTACTGTTAACTACGGGCAAAGTTCCAGCCCAGGTAGCCGTAATAGCAGATTTGATAACTTACCACAAGATACTGCGGTTGATGCAACGCACGTTGTACATCTTAGCCTCAGCGAAGGCATGGATAATCAATGGCCCTTTGGTACTAGTATACTAGAAAGTATCTACAAAGTTTACAAGCAAAAAGATCTGCTTGAAGACTGTATTCTTATCTATCGTATTGTTAGAGCACCTGATCGCCGTGTGTTTTATATTGATGTGGGATCGCTCAGTGGTCCTCGTGCTATGCAGTATGTAGAACGTATTAAAAACGAAATCTATCAAAGACGTATTCCTAACCGTACAGGCGGCGGTGCAAACGTTATTGACGCAAGCTATAACCCAATCAGTATCAACGAAGACTTCTTCCTTGCCACAAACGCAGACGGCAAAGGTTCCAAAGTTGAACAGTTGGGCGGCGGCGAAAACCTGGGTCAGATTGACGACTTGAAATACTTCAACAACAAGATGATACGTGGTCTTGGTGTTCCTAGTAGCTATCTGCCAACTGGACCTGAAGACGGTACTGCTGTTTACAATGATGGCCAAGTAGGGGCAGCATTTGTACAGGAATATCGTTTCAGCAAGTATTGCCAACGTTTGCAAAACTTGATGGCTCCTATACTAGACAAAGAATTCAAACTGTTTCTTAAAAATCGCGGTATTGAAATACAAAGTAACTTGTTTGAATTACAGTTCTGTCCACCACAAAGCTTTAGCCAATATCGTCAAATGAAAATGGACGGTGAACAAATACAATTGTTCAGTGGACTTATGGGCACTGAAGCAAATCGTTATATCAGTAAACGTTTTGCACTTGAGCGTTATCTAGGTTGGACCAAAGAAGAAATTGCAGATAACGAACGTATGTGGCGTGAAGAAAATGCAGATGCAGTTCGCAAAAAGACCGGCACTTCATCTATGGGAGAAGCACCTGGCATCTCGTCAATTGGCATACGTCCTGAACCAGATTTAGGCGATCTTGGTATAGAACCAGAGTCTGGTGAAGGTGAAGAAGGTGCTGAAAATGCAACAGGTGGTGCAGCACCGCCAGTACCAGGCGGCGCCAGTACTGCATCACCAGTACCAGGCGCAGCAGCAGGAGCACCACCTAGTGCATAACAACCATAAATATCGTAGTTGGAGTTAACCCTATGCGAGCAGACGAATTTGAAGGCGGCTATTATTCACCAGAGGACGACAAGTTCAATCAGGCGCAACTCAGTGACAACAGACGTACCAGGATAACATTGGTGCAGCTTAACAAACTTAAAAAAATGCGGGCTGCAAAAGATCTAGAAGATTTAGTGCATGCAGATCATCTTGAAATTCAATATGCGCCTCCTGTGGAAGGAGCACCTGGACTATGAGTTATAACTTAACAACGTCAAACGGTAGTAATCTCATAATTCTGCCAACCAGTACTATAAACACTACTGCTACTAGTATTGCATTAATAGGACAGAATTCTGTTAACTTTGGATTATATGTAAATGAAAATTTCATATATCTTATGCAGAATTTTGCAAACAACACTGCACCTATTAATCCATTGATAGGACAACTTTGGTATGACACTGTAAATGCCACGCTGAAATATTACAATGGTGTAGTATGGAAAATATTAACACCGCCATTTACAGGTATGGCAGGTACTGCAACTGTCAGTATACCACCGGGTATAGCAGTTGCATTAACACTGGCAGGCAATCAGATTGTGTTTGCCACTAGTCTTACTGCAATTACAGCAGCAAATTTACCAACCAGTGTGTTGATAAATGATACAAACTATGCGTTGGCTTCGAGATTTCCAAATGGTATATCAGCTGGCGTAACAATGGCAATTGATGTTAACGGCTTACAGTTTGTAGGCACTGCAACCACAGCCAATGCATTTGCCAGTAATATGACTATCAGTGTTACAAACAGTGCTGTTGGCAGCGTAAGCTTTAATGGCAGCGGCAATGTGATACTGCCGCTTGATTTAGCAGATGTAGTAACGCCAGGTACATATACCAAAGTCACAGTAGGTAGCAATGGTATTGTTACAACGGGTAATGTTATTAACAGCACAGATGTTATTACAGCATTGGGATATACACCTGGTCAAACAAATGGTGCAGCCAATTCTCTAATATATGGATCTAACATAATATTAGATGGTGTTGTTGGCGGTAGTAACATATTTTATGGTAATTCAAATATAATCATAACAACTACATTCTTAGATAACCCTATGCCAACCAATGGCATTATCGCAATTCCAACATCTGCAATTATTCCAACGGGGTGGTATATAGCAAATGGACAGAGTGTAACACTGCCAAATGGCGGTGGCACAGTGGTAACTGTTAACTTAACAAGTGCAAATTTAACCGGCTGTTATTGGATACAAAAAGTCTATTAATACTAAATTTGTGAAAAATATGTCATTTTTCACGCATATTTCACGCATTCTGATTTTCGTGCTTAAATAAACCTGAGTCTGCTACAACATTTACCTAAGGAGAACTACAGATGGCTAAAAGTAAGCTTGAGCAAGTCCTCGAATACCTTGTAAACGGTAACGAGGATCGTGCTAAACAACTACTTCACCAAGTATTCATTGAAAAGGCACGTGCCATTCATGAAGATTTGATCAGTGATGATGATATGGATGAAGACGTACTTGGTGGTGATGAAGGTGAAGACCTGCGTCATGATCTTATGCGTCACGATGGCCACATCGATGACCTAAGCGACGAAATCGACGCAGAGGAGATCATGGGCGAAGGCGACGAATTCGATGACGACCTTGGCATGGATGCTGATATGGACATGGACAATGCGGACATGGACATGGACGACGCCGAAATGGACATGGACGATGCGGACATGGACATGGACAATGCTGATATGGACGACGCCGAAATGGGCGGCGATACCATGGGCAACATCGAAAATACAATGGGCGATTTAGAATCTGCACTTGAGCAACTCAAAGCAGAATTTGAAAAGCTAGAATCAGAAGCTGGCGGATCAAGCGACTTTGATGACGAAGATCTAGGCAGTGAAGAAGACATGGGCGAAGAAGAAGACGACGAGGAAGAAGCGGACGACGAAGGCGAAGAAGAAGAAGAGTTGGACGAAATGTTCACTGATGAAGACTTCGACGATTTGGCAGAAGCAATTGAACTTGAAAAAGTTTCAATTCCTACTTCAGGCGAAGTTGGTTCAGGCAAGTACAGCCCACGCGATTCCAACGAGCGTAGTAAGAGCCCA